>Ga0257126_1000401_pt1 | contig 36036 bp, 16 predicted proteins | sample SI060_120mmetaG_FD_190151 | JGI IMG/M metagenome (GOLD analysis project Ga0257126, IMG submission 190151) | Marine microbial communities from Saanich Inlet, British Columbia, Canada - SI060_120m | ecosystem: Environmental > Aquatic > Marine > Inlet | place: Canada: British Columbia | collected... | reverse complement strand
TTTAAATCCTTCATAAAGGGCTGGACCTAGACTCGATAATGTAGCTAAGTTTGCTTCGTATTTTATTTTTTCTTTCTCGCCCATCTTTGATAGCATTGCTTGTGTTTGTGCGTCATTGGCTTGCGCTAACAGTTGTTCTTCTACTTGCTTGCGGCTCATTCCTGTTATTCTTGTTAGCTTGTCAAGTTGCCCTATGTAAGCTGTAAGTCCGTCAGCCTCTGCTTTAGACCCTCTTGCTTCAAGACGTCCTTGTCGAGATTGTTGTTCAATATATGCCGCTGACAGATCGGTCAGTTCAGATATAGTAAACCCTAGTTCTAAAAACCCTGCTTCACGTGCTGTCTTTGACAATGCTCCTAAACGTTTTGCGCCTTCCGAAATAGTTCCGCCTAGTAGTGTCAGCGTGTTAGCATTATTTTGTACTGCAGATGCAAATACATCTAGTGGTAAATTTGCTTGTGCTGCTGCTAGACGTAACTCTATTAAATTATTATTAAATGAAGCACCGTTTTGAGATAGTTGTCTAAATGTGTCCACACCGTCTTGGAAATATCCAGCAAGAGAGCCAAATATTCCGCCTACTACCGGAACTGTGGAAGCAAATTCTCCAATAGTGTTTGCACTTGTTGTAAACACCATTCCCATATTGACAATAGACATACCTAAATTTGCAAAGCCGCCTATAATTGAACCTAACCCGCTTGATAATCCTCGAGAAAACCCACCCAACGCTTTGGTTGCTTGTTGAGTTGCTTTAGTTTCTCTTTTATTTGCTTTTGTGCCCCTATTAGTTGAATCAGTGTACAACTCTTGTGCTTTTTTCTGTGCCTTTGCACCTTTAGTGTCACTAGATCCACCGCCACTCATTAGTTTCATTGTTTTTAACAACTCTGCTAAGGTGGCTTCCGATGCAGGCCCTCCGGCAACGTCAACAATTTTTACTTCTTCAGCCATGTTTTCAAGTCCTAGTTATATACGTATATAAATATGTTTGATACATATTATTATATTGTATTTATACGGAGAAAAACATGTCAGAAATAAACCAACAAGGATCTAATCCTTTACAGAAGTATTTTCGTCAACCTAAGTTGTATATTAGCCTTCCAAGTAAAGGGAAGTTCTACCCTAATGGGGCATATGAAAATACAGAAAGTGGTGAGCTCCCCGTATTTTCGATGACAGCAAAAGATGAGCTTACATTTAAAACACCTGATGCTTTACTTAACGGACAAGCAACAGTTGACGTAATACAAAGTTGTATTCCTAATATTAAAAATGCATGGGCAATGCCAAGTATTGATCTCGATGCATGTTTAATTGCAATTCGTATGGCAACATACGGAGAGGAAATGGGTATTACTATTAAAAAACCAGTAACCGGCGAAGAATCCGAAATGAACGTAGATTTACGTGGAATTATGGATCACTTTTCAGATGCTGAATATGTTGATAGTATTACAGTAGGCGATATGATAGTTGGTCTTAGACCTTTAACATATAAAGAGTTTACTCAAAATGCTCTTAAGACTTTTGAAGAACAGAGAATATTTAATATTGTTAATGACGAATCAATTGAAGATGACGTAAAACTTCAAGCATTTACAAATTCATTTGTAAAACTTACTTCGTTAACAGTGAATATGATATCAACAGGAATTACATCAATCCAAGTGGGTGACGATGTAGTTGATAACAGAAAACATATTGACGAGTTTATTGCTAATGCCGATAAACAGTTCTTTAACTCAATTACAGAACATTTAAATAAGCAGAAAGAATCTTTTTCAGTTAAACCACTAACTGTAACTTCTACACCGGAAGATATCGAATTAGGTGTACCGGCAACATATGATGTTCCGATTACATTTGATCAATCAAATTTTTTCGCATAAGGATCCTGACGTGGACCGTCCCAGAGATCCTAGCAGAAGTTAAGGTCCTTGAACAAAATACTAAACAAATGAAACTTGATTTGTCTAAGTTGTGTTGGTATATGCGGGGAGGGTTATCTTTAGAAGAAGCTTATTGGACTAGTCCCGAGGATCGGGAAGTTATGGGTAAACTTATTGAAGAGAATATCGAAACTACTAAAAAAACGCAGATGCCGTTTTTCTAAACTGAAAGTAAAGGCTTAACAACATCAGTTAGGCCTGCTTTTTTAATTTGATTTGCAAGACCTATAAGCACCGGATTACCTAACTCATTAGAAATGTTTTTAGGAGCATACTTTGCTGTTTCGTTGTTAACCCATTGTGCGCCTGCCCATACATAAACATTACCGTCACTTGCACGACTAACTTGTCCTGCACCTTTGGCAACTCTTATTTTAGGGTTACGTTTTAGTTTTGGCTTAGGAGCAGCTTTTTTGCTTTTAAACTTATCTTTAATTTTGTCAAAGACACCTTCGTCTAATATTTCTTGTACATTCATAACATGCTCGCTAACTGTTGTTTTTGTTTACTACTTAAAGTATTAATAGCTTTTGATATATTAGCTGGTACTTTAGGTTGTGCTTTAGGTTGTGCTGTAACACCCGAACTAGGTTCACTTGTTGCTCCAGGTTGTCCTGCTTTTTGTGCTGATACCATTATAGCTTTATCAATTTCAGCTTTAGACATAATGTCTTGATCAAATGCTTTTAAGTGTAAAGTAGGATATCCTTCAGATCTTAGAAACCCAGCTAAAAATGCTCCAGTGACTTGTTTATATTTTTTACCTGTCTTGCCAAGGTAATTACTAAAGTCAATTTTTAATGCGTTTGCTTCGTCACCAATTTCAACTCTGCCTTTAAGTTCAGCGGACTTGTTTGCAGCGCCAAAGGCGCCTGCAACTTTTGCACCTATTTTACGTAGGCGTTGCTTGCCTGTACTTACAGGTGCTTCATCGATATCAGCTTCATTGCGTGGAGGAAGATAACGCCAGTTATAAGCACCAGCACCTAAGTAACCATCTTGTTTATAGCCTGCCATAATCATAGCATCGTCAGTATCGATACCTTTTTCTTCAGCCCATTTCATAATATAATATGATCTTTGGCTATCACTAACACCAGCAAATTTTGCTATAACATCAGCATCAGGTGTTGCTTGTTCTTTTATTATATCGTAAATATTCATTCTGAGTTGTTCCTAATAAAGATATCTAATTATTAATTGTATTTATGTTTAAGTTAAGAGCTAAAGCTCTTAATGTTTTCGCTAACGCTCAAACTATTAGATTTTGTTTGATAGAAGTGATTATAATATGATACAAATGCATTATTACGAATGTAATAATGTTTAAGTTTCATGTAGATTGTTTCAGTCAGACGGAACCTGTTACGGTCCCATCTAATCTCAAAATACGCTTCATGTGAGTCGTACCAGCCGAGACTTGGAAGTAGGTAATTGTTTATACACAAAGTACAATGGGCTCTGACCTTTCCCAACCTACGTCGACATCGCTGTTTCCAGCTACCTCTCGCTTCGTTCCTATTGCTAAAGAGTTTTTATGTACTGTGTTTGTGTTTTTCGACTGCCAACATTCAATCTATATCAACTAGTGAGCCCAATTTGTTTGGTGGCTTCCACACTCTGGTGTGTCAATCAATATGTACGTGTGCTTCTATACGAGAGCTTTTTCCACAGCGGTATTCTTAGTCTGGCCCGCCAACCTTATGTGTTGGAATGTTTTGCCTGTATGTGATGTTCTAGCAATGCCTGTTTGAGTTTATCTGATCCGCCTACTCTAACATTAATGATACCATTGTAGTAATCATCTGTTTCGAGTACTCGCCTATCAAATTGTTCTCTTGCCTCTATGTAGGACATTTCGCCCCTACCTTTACATAGGTATAGTATTTCTCTTGTAAACTTGCCTTCGCCTAGTGCTGCTACGTCTGCGTTTAGTCTGTCTGAACTACCGTAGTATGTTCGCCAGTCGCTTTCTTTGTAGCCTCTACGTTTGTTCTTCTTGCCTTTGAGTGGTGGCTTAGTAGTTTTAAACTTTGCTAGTTTTTTGCCTATGTATTTTTGCCCTGTAGTAGTATTAGTAATAAGATAAACAAATCCTTCATATTCTTCTGGAATAGATTCCAATTGTTTTCCTTTATAAGTCCACTGCATGAACTTACTTACCGTAGCCTTAATTCGTGCCTTCGTCGTTGTGGTTTTTAGATCGTTTTTCTAAATGAGTTGTATGTATTTCGTCCATACGTACCTTTGCAAGACGTCTAATTTCTCTTAGACATCGTCTTGCTGATTGATGTGTTCTAACTGAATTTCGTGATTCAAATTTTTCGTTTTCCTTGAAATACGCAAGATACATTTTAGTTAGTTTATCATGTGTGTCGTCTTCAATCATTCTTCGTAAACTTCTATGTCATTTTCATAACTGGTATAACCGTTTTCTTTTATTACCTTTAGTACGTTATTAACTCTACCAATTAATTCATCTTTGTGCGAGATTAAGAATACATTCTTTCCGCCTTCTCGTCCCATTTTCTTTAAAACAGCAAGCGAACCTTCAACGCCTGCGGTATCCATTCCGCTATCAATTAGTTCGTCGATAAACATCAAATTAATTTTTTGATATAAACTTTCCCAAACATCACGGAATGCAAAACTCATTCCTAATATTAATCTATTACGCTCGCCTCTTGATAAATTATCAAAGTCTAAGTCTTGACCAAGTTGCGTAATTTCTACACTTAGGTCATTCTGGAAAATAACCAAGTGCGGCAATCCTAACTTATCTAGATAGTATGTTAATCTATTATTAAGGTATGCTAAGTTTTGATCAATAATCTTTTTACGTATAAAACTGTCTTTGTTAGTTAATAGTTTTAGTAAAAACTCTTGATGGTCTTTAAAGTCAGTAAGATCGTTAACAGGAGCCCAATCAATTACTTGTATTGCTTCGTTATTAAGATCGTCTATTTGTGATTGATAAGGATCTTCTTCTTGCTTCTTTGTTTCCCATGCTTGTTTAAGAGCATCAACATTTTGTCTATGTTCATATGCTTCTTTTGCTGTTTCATAAAATGTAGTAGGCTTGCCGTTAATGTCACCGATATCTTCTAAGCCTTTTGCAACATCAACTAGTTTGTCACTTATTTCTTTTTGATATGTAACTGCGTCATCTAATTCTTTTACTTTCTTTGCCTCAATTTCAGCTTTTTTGTCTGCATGAAGCTCTTGTCCGCAAGTGTAACATGTTGCATCTTCTAAATCTGCAATATCTTTAGTTAACTTATTGACACTTTTATCAGCACGTACTAATGCAGGTTCCAGTGTGCTTAGTTCTTTTCTAAGAGCCATAATAGCTGTATTATGTTCATTCCAGTTTGATAATTTTTCGTGGAATTCTAACTCTTTATCAATATCTAAATGCTCTAGTTCGTCGATACCTTCTTTTAATTTTAAGACATCAGAAGTACGTTTACTGAGCCATGCTTTTTGCTTACTTTGTAATCCGCCGATTGTTGCTTCGATTTTTTCGTTAGCTGACTGTACAGCGTTAATACGCATTGTTTCTTCTTGAATAGCATCACGTGTTTTTTTAGTTTCGTCTTTTAGTGTATTTGCCTTTTCAGACAATAATGTAATACCTAACAATTGTTCAATAATAGCACGTTGATCGTTTGTACGCATTGCTAAAAACGGCTCAGTATATGTATTAAGTGCAACAATGTGTTTGAACATGTCGTGACTCATATCTAACAAGCCATCAATATCTTTTTGTGTCTGTCTACTATCACCTTGTGATTCATCGACCATTTGCTGTTCTTGGTCGTTAATATAAAATTTCATAATATTGGGACTACGACCACGTTCAATTCTGTAGTCTATATTATTTTTTTCAAAGTGTAACGTAACCAACATTGCCTTAGAGTTTGTTTTGTTGATTAAGTTATTGCGTTTAATATTAGTAAGTGCTGAACCGTACAACGCATATGAAAGTGCATTAATAATAGTAGTTTTACCAGTACCATTACGTGAGCCGCTGTCATCGCCGCCTTGATCTAAATTTTCACCTAGTACAAGTGTAAGTTGTTCTTTATTAAAGTCAACAGCTTGGGTTTGATTACCCACACTCATAAAATTCTTTACAGTAAGATCTTTAAGTTTTATCATAGCTCGTTATAAATATCCAATAGCGTTTTCTTGTTATAGTTTTCAGTGTCGAGTGCAGATATTTCTCCAGCAACAATTTGGTCTACACTTTCAAATTGTTGAATATCAAGTTCAGTAGACATTTCTTCAATTTGTTGTTGAGTTATTAAACTAATTTCTCTACATCCGTGTTCATTAATAAACGTTTCTTTAATAAAACTTGCTTCTTCGTAACTAATAGGTAAATCTATCGTAACTCTAAGATACATTTTACTTTTAATAATATCGGAACTTGGATCAAGTAACTGGCTAAGTTTTACTGTACGATACTTTGGACAGTCAGGCCAATTAATGTATTCGGGCTCTTTATCATTTTCTCTATCAAGAATCATCATTCCTCTATCATCGTCCCATGCATCTGCATAGTTGTGAGGCATTGCATTACCGATGTAATGAATCTTTCCTTGTTGTTGTCTTTTGTGGAAATGTCCACTAAACACATATTCTTGATTTTTAAAATGTTCAGGACGCAAGTCTCCGTGGTCAGGCATTTTTACTAATGCATTCATATAAAAACTAGGCAGTTCAAAATGACCAAACATGTACTTTGCATTACACTTTTGTATCTTTTTCCATTCGTCGCCTACTAACCAAGGTACAATTGCAACATCTTCAATTACTGTAAATTCGTCAACAAATGTAATACCCGGAATGTGTTTTGCAAATGCTGTAGAATTAACATCTCTTTTATCTTTGTAATACAAATCATGATTACCGTCAAAGAAGAAAAATTGATCAAATGCTTTTCCAAGTTTTTCCATGCTACGGATAGTTGAATCCATAGTATTCAAGTTTAGACTATTTCTATTATGGTGCCAGTCACCGCAGAAAATACCGGTTTCACACCCGTTCTCTTTTGCAGTTTCTATGTACCAGTCAATAAACGTTTCACAATCTTCATTGTGCAAACGACTATTGCTTTTTAGTCCAAAATGTATGTCTGTAAAGACAGCAGCTTTTTTAAACAAAATAAAGTCCTTTAATCTTAGTTAATAGTATAACGTAAATATAGACAAATGTCAAGCCCCTATTTAGAGGTTTTTTCCATTTCTCTTTTTTGTTGTGCTTCCCATTCTCCGCTATGCTGTCTAGTATAACTAGGATTCATATTGTTCATTTCTAAAATATCATCTCGAATGTTCTGATTACGTTTTTCAATATTAATAACACGTACAAAACTGTTAGTTACAGCGGCAGTGTAATATGCAAACGGATTATTTGATTTTGATTCGTCAAATTGTAAGCCGATCTGAGCAAGTTGTAAAATTGCTTGCCCTTTCATTTCGTCGTTATATGTATAACCTCTAACGTTACCTCTGGTGGCATATCTGTCACATAACTTCATCCACATGCGAGCAAGTTTTTCTGTTACCTGTGTATGGTCTTTAGAAAAGTATCCGTTACCCATACCACCAATCCAATGACTCTTACCTACCAGTTCTAGTTCGTCCTTGTCATTAAACATGTAGTGTACAAACGGCGGAAAATTAAGTTTAGTTTTTGTATCTGCTATTGTTTTAGGATTTTTCTTACGACCAGGCTCTTCAGGAATATGGTCAAATGACATAATACGAAATACTAGTTCGTATTTGCTAATTTTACGATAATCGACTTCAAACTCTGCTTGTTTACGCTTTTCACCTGCTAGTTTAGACGCATCAAATGCTTCTACTTGCAATCTTTTTGCTTTATTACGTTTTGCTTCAGCAATGGTTCTGATGTTAATTTTGTCAATCGATGGTAGTATGATATCAAATTGAGCAAACGACTCTTCGGTAAAACTGCTAAATTTAGATTTAGACTTGTGTATTTCTTTTAGTATGTCTTTATTATTTAAATAATTTACTTTTCTCATAGTTTCTCCAGTTGTTAGTATCTATTATAAACTACTCTGTTAATAAAGTCAACTAAATACTTTATATAGGAGAGTAATATGTCAATTGGTTCAGCATTACAAAAAGCAGGCAAAAGTTTTGGCTCATCATTAGAAAAGACCGGTAATTCCTTAGTGGATGCAGGAAAAGGTGCTTTAGAAGATATTGCCGATGCAGCTGGCCTTGGTAAGTTGTTACGTGGTGGACCTAGTAGTGATCCGCTGAAAGCAGATTTTGCCTCAGCAAGTATTAAAGAAGATGAAGGCAATGATTGGCGAGTCAAATTAAGCATTCCAAAAATTATAACGAATAAAGATAATAAAGCATTTGCTCCTTTAAATAAAACAGGCGGCTTATGTTTTCCTTACACTCCAACAATTTTAATGAGTCATAGTGCAAATTATAATGCTTTGCAGCCTATACATAGTAATTATCCGTTTTACAACTATCAATCATCACAAGTGGATGATATGGTTATTACAGGCGACTTTTTTGTTCAAAATTCAGAAGAAGCACGATATTGGTGTGCTGCTGTGCATTACCTACGAACAGTAACTAAGATGTTTTATGGTACCGGCGATAATTCAGGTAATCCGCCACCAGTTGTTAAACTAAACGGATATGGAGACTTTGTGTTTAACGATGTTTCGTGTATTATTAAAAACTTTACAGTTGATATGCCAGCAGATGTTGATTACTTAAAAACTGACTTTCCAGAAGGCGGAGGCAACTTTTCTTTTGTTCCGGCACAAAGCCAAGTAGCGGTAACATTATCACCAGTTTACTCTCGTAGTAAAGTACAAGCATTTAGTATGAGTTCATTTGTTAACGGCGACTATATTGGAAAAGGTAACGGGTACATTTAATGGCAACATATACAACAAGCAGTCCGTGGCACACTACTAAAATTGAGGGTCAAGAGTACCTAGGAATTTTAAAAATCAGACCTGTTCCAAAAGAGTCGGATGATGTGTTATATACTATACAACCTCAATATACACATAGACCAGACTTACTAGCATATGACGTTTACGGTGACAGCAAATTATGGTGGGTTTTTGCACAACGTAATATGGATGTAATTAAAGATCCAATCTATGACATGATTGCAGGCACTGAAATTTATCTTCCACAAGATTCAAAATTAAAAAGACTTTTAGGAGTATAAATTGGCTGACAATGGCGGAAACATAGAAGTTAGTAACGGCACACCTCCTACAGAAGAATCAACAGAAAAGCCGACACAGGAAAGTAACAAATCTTCCGGTAATCAAAATGCTGAAGACTTTTTTAGAGAAATGCTTGGCGGCTTGCCACTGCCTAACACATTAGAAAAATATTCTAGTTCTAATACTATTATAACATTGTCAGCACTAAGTCCTTATGAAGTTAACAATCCAGACTTAACATATAGAATAACCGGCTCAGGTAGTGCAATTATATTACAGTCCGGTGGCGGCGCAGGCGCTAAAAAAGTGCTAACAGCATACGAAACTGGCAGTAAGCAGATTGAATACTTTATTGATAATATTGATATTGCAACAATTATGATGCCTACAACAAGAACACGTACTACTAATGCTACTATGATCGGCTTTGATATTACTGAACCTTACAGTATGGGATTATTTTATCAAACACTTCAAGCTGCTGTAAAGCAAGCAAACGGTGATGATTCTTCATATAATAGAGCTCCTTTTTTATTAAGTATTAAATTTGTAGGTTACGATGACGATGGTAATATTATACCAACAAACGAAATAAGGCACTTTCCAATTAAGTTAATTAATTCCTCTTTAAGAGTTGACCAGGGCGGAAGCCATTATGCTGTTAGAGCAGTAGCATGGAATGAAACAGCATTATCGGATGAAATACAAACTGTTAAAACTGATGTAGTATTAACAGGTGATAATATGTTAACATTGTTACAGACAGGAGCACAAAGTTTGTCATCAGTTCTTAACGAACGATTGTTAACACAAAAAGATAAAAAACAAATTAAATCACCAGATCAATATGTATTTTTATTTCCAAAAGAGCTGTCAACATTATTAACTAATGAAGAAGGCGCAGCTACTACAGAAGAAGAATATATGCAAAAGTTATACGAAAGTATTAGTGGCTCCGATGAGAAAGTACCTGCTAACTTTGAAGAATTTAGAGAAAGAATATTAGCAATATCAGCCGGCAAAAAACAAACAGCAACAGAAGAGGCTGTTAAAAAACAATCAGAATCTCTTGACAACGCAAACGATATTGGTAAAGCTAAAATAACAGGAAGTTTTATTGATCAAGGTGATGTTCCGTTTGGGCTATCTAAGTTCACACACGATAAAGAGAAAAAAGTTTTTAGAAGCGACAAACTTTCGATTAGTAATAAATTTAAAACTTTTACTTTTGCTAAAGGTGCGTCAATTGAAAGAATAATAGAAGAACTAGTTTTATTAAGTGACTACGGTAAAGCAATATCCGCATTTACTAAAGAAAATTCTGAAGGTGATATACCGTGGTTTAGAATTGACACACAGGTATTTCTAAACGAAGACCCTGAAGCTGTGACAGCAACCGGAGAACATCCCAGGTTATTTGTATATAGAGTATATCCATACTTTGTTGATGCTTCTATTTTTAAAGCTACAAATGCACCTGCTACAGGAATAAAAGCAAAAACAAAAAGAGTTGTTAAAGAATACAATTACATCTATTCTGGGTTAAACAAAGATATATTAAACTTTGATATTACACTTGATAATGCATATTATAAATCAATATCTTCAGATATCGGTGAAGGTTCAGCTGCTGAAAAGTTATCTACTGTAGATTCTGCTAAGCCAAATGATTCGGTAAAAGTTAAAACAGCTGACGGTGTTGGAGACGTAAAAAGTGACTCCGGGTCGTCACAATCAAGACAAGCTGATAATCAAGACAGCGGATTTTCAGGCGGTGGCAGAGGAACTAATACTACGGCCGTTAGAATAGCAAGAGACTTCCAAGAAGCACTAGTAAACTCAAATGTTGACTTAATAAACATTGAAATGGAAATTATGGGAGATCCATTTTTTCTAGCAGATAGTGGTCAAGGAAACTATTCAGCTTTACCTAATCCACTATTTAAAAAATCACTTACTATTGATAATACTCCGTCACACGAGCAATACGAAGTATTAATGAAATTAAATTTTAGAACTCCTGTTGATTATAAATCAGGCGATGCCCAAGATGGGTCTATGGAATTTCCAAGCGATACTCAACCAGTAAAAGCATTTAGTGGATTATATAGAATTTTCCAAGTAGCAAATTTAATTCAGGGTGGACAATTTAAACAAACATTAAAAGCAATTCGAATAGCTAACCAAGAAAATGATACTGGAACATTAGGAACACCAAATTCCGAAACAGTAATTAAAGAAGGCAGTAACGAAACATCGTTAAGTGGCGAAGGATCTAATAAGATAGGGGCGCAATAGAATATGGCACAAGAAAGAAGATCAGTATTACCAAAGGCTCCGATGAATGCAGGACCGTACGAAGCAATAATTGTAAGCCATCTTGATACTAAATTTATGGGTTCTTTACAAGTCGAATTACTAAAGAATTCATCATCTGGTAACCAACCAGAGCGTACTGGACAAGTTGTTACAGTTTCTTATATGTCGCCTTTTTATAATAGTACTCCGTTAAACGGAAATAATAAAAATGACACCTACCAAAACACGCAACAAGTATCAGGGTTTTGGGCAGTTCCGCCTGACGTAGGAACTAAGGTTATGGTAATATTTGTTGAAGGCAATATTAGTAATGGGTACTGGATTGGATGTATACAAGACGCATATATGAATTTTACAATTCCTGAATCTCGTCCTGGATCAAAGTTTAATAATGAAGATCAAGAACAGAGATTGCCAGTCGGAGAATTTAACAAAGCTGTGCCTGGTGTAGTTTCAGGAAATATACCAAGTACATATTTAAAACCAGTTAACAAAGATTTTGAAATTACACTCGGTGCTCAAGGGTTACTTAGAGACGAAATTCGAGGACTATCAAATGCAAGTGCAAGGCGTGAAGTTCCTAGCATGGTATTTGGTATGTCAACTCCTGGACCGTTAGATAAAAGGGACGGTGCACCTAAATCACCACAAGGAGTATATGGTGCTAAAGATAATATACATTCAGCAAGACTAGGAGGAACTTCGTTAGTATTTGACGACGGTGATGATAAACTTTTAAGAAAAAGTTTTGCTAGTTCGGGCCCATCAGAATATGCAAATGTATTACTTGACGAAACAGACGGATTGCCAACTATACCATTTAATGAATCTGTAAGGTTGCGTACTAGAACAGGCCATCAAATATTATTACATAATTCAGAAGACTTAATTTACATAGGTAATGCTAGAGGTAGTTCCTGGATTGAAATGTCTTCTAACGGTAAAATTGATATCTTTGCAGATGACAGTATATCTATTAGAACTTCAGTTGATTTAAACATAAGTGCAGACAGAGATATCAATATGTCGGCAAGTAGAGATTTTAATGTTAATGCTGGCAGAGACTATAAAATGACAGCGGCTGTAAACAGTGATGTAAAAATTGGTGTTAACAGTAAAATTGATGTTGGTGCAGATTTAGATCAGTTTGTTGGCGCTAATCAAAAATTATTTGTTGGAGGATCAGGAGACTTAATAGTTACTGATGCTCACTCTATAACAAGTAACGCAACACTTGATATTCTTACTGTAGGTGATAGAAAAGATAAACAAGCAAACTTAGATCTTAATACGCCAGGATATAATTATTTTACAGCCGAAGGCGATACACAAATATTAAGCGGCGGAAACCATATCGAAACAGCGACAGAAATACACATGAATGGTCCAGCAGCAACTTCGGCGGCAGAAGCAACAGAAGCATCTCAAGCATTAGTAGCAGCGCCTGCTTTATTCCCTGTTAGAGTTCCACAACACGAACCATGGTTAGGACATGAAAGTTTAGATCCACTAACATTTACACCAAGTAAAACTAATCCTATTACATCACCTAGTCCTACATTAAGGGAGTCAACTCCACTAGTTAATGATGCAAGAGACGAACAGCCCGTAAGTGGCGAATATAGAAAAACAGCAAACGCTGATGGTCCACAATCAGTAGTTCCAGGAGAAGTAGGTCCAGTTGGCGATCAACCTGCTAAACCTGTACCAATAACAGACTTACAGCAATACTTCTTAAATCAACTTATAACAGCACTTGGTCTTGATCCTGCATCTTGCTTAAACAGTGCTAATCCTAATAATAATCCTGAAGGAGTAACAGCAGGTAATGCAGAATACCTTGCAATGGCAATGGCACAGCCTCAAGCAGAGTGTAGTTTTAAACCTAGAAGTGAAAACTTAAATTATAGTGCTAAACGATTACGTCAAGTATATCCAAGTCGTGTTAAAACAGACGCTTTTGCACAAGAACTTGCAAATGCAGGCCCTGCGGCAATTGGTAATACTTTATATGGTAATAGATACGGTAACGCTCAAAATGAAGGTTACAAATATAGAGGTCGAGGACTAATACAGTTAACATTTAAAGGCAATTATGAAACATACGGAAAGAAAGCTGGAACACCGCAAATTGTAGATAATCCTGATCTAGTAAATGATCCTATCATTGCAACTAAAGTTGCTGTTGCTTATATTAAAAGCAAAGGTATTAGTCCAGCAGAAGCTAGTTTTTCGGCATTAGGTGAATCGTTTAGAAAGGCTGTAGGTTATGCTAATCAAGGCGGAGCAGAAACAAGCAGACGTATTGGTATAGGAAAAGGATTTTATAGCAAGATAGTTAATGGCGAACTTGTTCCACAAGCATCATTAACTACAGAGCCCGCAGGCACAAATATTGAAGCCGGTAAGCGGGTAGACGAACCAATATCTGCTCCTGCAGCTGGTCCGCAATAGTAGGTAAATATAGACATGAGTACAAAAGAAAAAAAATTATATAAAACAGTAGAAGTTAGTACAAATAAGAAGCCACGAGCTGTAGTAGAAAGCAGGGCGTATAGAGGCATATCAACGACTAATCCAGAGAACTCTACTAATACACTTTATGATATTGCACTTATTAAACAAGACCTTATTAATCATTTTCACATACGTCAAGGTGAAAAACTAGAAAACCCCGAATTTGGTACTATTATATGGGACGTACTTTTTGAACCTCTTACAGAAAATTTAAAATCTGCAATAGTAAAAAATGTTACACAGATTGTTAACTTTGACCCAAGAGTATCAGTAACAGCAATTGATGTAGTACCATACGAAAGCGGGCTACAAATAGAGTGTGAACTTACATATTTGCCGTATAACATATCTGAAAAACTACAGTTCAAATTTGATGAAGATAATGGACTTACATAACAGAAATAATATACGCACTTATCTAGATGTAATAAATACACTATAGCGAGGAAACACAATGTCGTCAACAGATAGACAAAATAAATTATTAATTTCAGAGGATTGGAAAAGAGTCTACCAGTCCTTCAAAAATGCTGATTTTCAGAGCTACGACTTTGACAATTTAAGACGTACAATGATTAATTACCTAAGGAAAAATTATCCTGAGGATTTTAATGATTACATTGAATCAAGCGAATACCTTGCATTAATTGATTTAATTGCATACTTAGGACAAAACCTTGCTTTTCGTGCAGATCTTAATGCAAGAGAAAACTTCTTAGAATTAGCAGAACGCAGAGAAAGCGTTATACGTTTAGCAAGACTACTTTCATATAATCCTAAACGTAACCAATCTGCTAACGGTCTTCTTAAAATGGAAAGTATTAGTACGTCAGAAGATATTATAGACTCTAACGGTAATAACTTAGCAGGGCAAACTATAGTATGGAATGATGTTTCAAACCAAGATTGGTATGAACAATTTATTAAAGTTTTAAATTCTGCATTACCGGCTAACGGTGTTGTTGGACGCCCAGTTAAGAAAGATACAGTTAACGGTATAAGTGCAGAGCAATATAGATTCAATGCACTTAATACAGATGTTCCGAACTTTGGCTTTACAAAAAATATTAGTGGACGAGGAACGTTATTTGAGTTAGTATCAACAAACATTGAAAGCAATGAAATTTTAGAAGAAGCTCCGCTACCAGGAAATAATTTTGCGTTTGTTTATCAAGATGACGGACAAGGCGCTGGCAGTAATAACACAGGATTCTTTTCACACTTTAGACAAGGATCATTAGACCAAGGTACATTTTCAATTAGTACACCAAGTACTAATCAAACAGTAAATCTTGATGCTATTAATGTAAACGATAGTGATGTTTGGTTGTATAAATTAGACACCACAGGTAACGAAACTGAACTTTGGAGTAAAGTTAATTCAGTTGAAGGTAACAATATTGTTTATAATAGTTTAAGTAAAAATATTAGAAATGTTTATAGTGTATTAACTCGAGTACAAGATAGAATTAGTTTAATTTTTAGTGATGGTGTATTTGGTACGCTACCTAAAGGAAACTTTAAAGTATATTATAGAGCAAGTGATAATAGAAGTTTTGTAATTAGTCCTGATGAAATGACTAATATAAACATTACTATACCTTATTTTAGTAAAACTGGAACAGAAGAAACTTTAACAATAGAGTACGAACTAAAATACACAGTTGATAATTCTGCTGAAAGCGAAAGCAATGACAGTATAAAATCAAATGCTCCATCTACTTACTATACACAGAACAGAATGATAACTGGTGAAGATTATAATGTTGCTCCGTTATCAGTAAGCCAAGAAATAGTTAAAGTAAAAGCCGTTAATAGAACATCAAGCGGCATTTCAAGATACTTTGATTTATTAGACGCTACGGGAAAATATTCTAAAACTAATTTATACGGAAAAGACGGCGCAATATATACACAATACTTAGATAGCAAAGTTAACTTTACGTTTACAACACGTAATGATATTCAAGGAACTATTAGTTCTACAGTTGAACCGTTATTGCTAGATCCGTCATTAAGAAATTTTTATTATACTAAATTTCCATTACAAGTAGTTACAGACTTAAATGCACAATTTGTACAAGTAACTAAAGATCAAAATATTTCTACAGGCTACTTAATGGACTTGCAAGGAGTAAAATATACATTATCAACATTTACTGGTAGTACATTAAAATATATACAACCAGGAGCAATGGTTAAATTTGTTTCGCCCGAAGGTTATCACTTTATGCCTGATGGTACATTGATGCTAGACGAGGTAGGAAAACCATTACACTCGGGCGCAACCAAATATATGTGGACTAAAGTTTCCGGCGTTAATGGAAACGGTAAGACCAATTATGCTGACGGTAGAGGTCCAATTGTATTTAATGATGTAGTTCCAGCAGCACCTGCAGGTACAAATGCATATCCGGTAATTGAAAGAATTATTCCAAAATTTGCAACACTACTTGATACAGATATTCAAACACAAATGATTGATCAAATATTCCAATATAAAACTTTTGGATTACGATACAGTGTTAGTGAAAATTTATGGCGCCTAATTACAGAAAGTAATTTAGATAAAACATCAGCATTTGGTATGGGCAAAACAGGCGATACTAGTAATCAACAACTTGATAATAGTTGGATGTTATTATTTAATACAGATGGCGAAACGTATACAATAACAACGCATGGTCAAAGATATGTGTTTGAAAGTGATAAAGAAATTAGATTTTATTTTGATAGTAGTGATAAAGTATTTGATCCACAAACAAATAAAATTGTTAAAGACAAAGTTAGAATTATGTCTATTAACACACAGCCAGGATCTACACAACCGTTTACAGTTCCGTTTGATTGGGAAATATTGCAAGAGTATAGAGATGCAGAAGGTTACGTAGATAGTAAAAAAATACAAGTAGGATTTTTTGATTCAGACGACGATGGTGTTGTAGATGACCCAGACATGTTTACACAATATGTTGGCGCACCTACAAACTTAGTTGATAAATTTGTAATACAACAAAAGTATACAAATTATGACGGCATTGATGATTATAAATTTGTAAGTTGGAGAACAGCAACTACAAAAATAGTTGCAACAGAAAATGATATTATACAAGCAGGGTTATCGTCGTATATTGATGGTACAGTGTTTTATATTGTAGATGTTGGGTTGTTTAAAGTATATAATGAAGAAGCTGAAACGTTAACACTTACAGTTGATTATAGAGCATATCCTGGAAGAGATAATATTATTTTCCAATATGAACACGCCGCAGACGAAAGTAATAGAATTGATCCAAGTAGTAGTAACATAATTGATGTTTATATGCTAACTAGATCTTATGATACATTGTATAGACAGTGGTTACAAGGTGCAATACCTTTAAAACCAGTAACACCTACGTCAGATAGTTTGTTTACAAATTACGGTAGCGAAATAAACAAAATTAAATCAATTAGTGATGATGTAATTTATCATCCAGTAAAATATAAACCATTGTTTGGAACATCTGCAAATACTGATTTACAAGCAACATTTAAAATAGTAAAAAATGTTGATAAAGTTGTTAATGATAACGAAGTTAAGGCAAATGTTATTTCGGCGATAAACAGATTCTTTGCACTTGAAAACTGGGACTTTGGTGAAACATTTTACTTCTCAGAACTAAGCACATATATTATGAACGAACTAGCACCTAACATTTCGTCAATTGTTATTGTTCCTAATAAAACAAATTCAGCGTTTGGTAGTTTGTTTGAAATTAAAGCAGAAGCAGATGAAATTTTTATTAACGGATCAACTGTTGCAGACGTAGAAATAATATCAGCGGTTACAGCTTCAAAACTTAAAGCGTCTGGTGCTGTAGTAACTGAGATCAACAATAATACTGTTACTTCAGTAGCATTAAGTAGTAGTTCAAGTAGCTCAAGTAGCTCAAGTAGCTCATCAAGTAGTAGTTCAAGCAATGGAGGCTATAGTTACTAATGGCATATGATAATGACCAGCAGGAATTCCCATTACCAAATAATGGTGAAAATAATAAAAAGAGTGTTGCTTTACTTCCTAAATATTTTAGAACACAAACAAATCAAAAGTTTTTAGAAAGTACACTTGATCAAATGGTGCAACCTGGTGTTGCAGAAAAACTTAACGGGTTTGTTGGTCGAAAAGAATCTAAAGCATTTGTAGCAGATGATTCGTATATTAGTGAAATTTCAGATAATAGAGAAAACTATCAATTAGAACCGTCTTTAGTAATTAAAAATGAATTAGGTAATTATACCTTTAGAAAAGACTATATTGATTATATAAATCAAATAGCAAACTTTGGTGGTAATTCTCAGCGTCAAGATAGTCTTAATGCACAAGAATATTATGCCTGGAATCCAAATATTGACCTAGATAAGATTACTAACTTCCGTGAATATTATTGGCTACCAAATGGTCCACAAATTGTAAGTATAGCAGGACAATCACGTGGTGTACAAAGTACATACACTGTTGATCTTTTTAATAATGCAGATAACCTTGCTTATATATTTTCACCAGACGGACAAACACAATTACCGAGCATAACATTATATAGAGGTCAAACATATACTTTTGAAATTAATTCAGAAGGATTTCCGTTTACAATAAAAACAAAGAAAACACTAGATGCTGAATTTAATTATGATGACGGAGTTTCGCAACAAAATGTAGAAAAAGGAACAATTACATTTACAGTACAACCAGGTGCACCTGAGTTGTTATACTATGTTGCAAATAATGATATTAATAACGGTGGATTAATTAAAGTTAAAGACATTGACGAAAATACATTCCTTGATGTTGAATATGATATTATAGGTAAAAAGAACTATACTACTGTTAAAGGTTTAACATTATCAAACGGAATGAAAGTAGAGTTCCAAGGAAACGTTACTCCTGAAAAATATAGTAAGGGCGAATGGTATGTTGAAGGAGTAGGCGATAAGATTGCACTAGTCAGTGAAACTGATTTAGAAGTTACAAGTAGCTATGTTACTGACTTGTCAATACCTTTTGATACAAACTCTTTTGATAGACTTCCTTTTGATAATGCTAGTGGTTACACAAATATTAAAGATTACATTGTTATTAATAGAGGATCACCAGAAAGAAGTCCTTGGTCAAGACATAACAGATGGTTCCATAGAGATGTAATTGAAAAATCAGCGGCATATAATAATCAAGAAATATCAGTAGATCAAAGTGCAAGAGCATCTAGGCCAATTATTGAATTTAATACAGGATTAAAATTATATGCATTTGGCTCGCAAAGTAAAACTAACGTAGATTTAGTTGATACATTTACTACTGACATATTTTCAACTATTGAAGGATCAATAGGATATACTGTTGACGGAATAAAACTTGTTAATGGTATGAGAGTGTTATTTGCAGCAGAAGAAGATATTCGTCAAGCTGGAAAAATATTTAAAGTTTCTTTCATAACACATAAAGGAAACAGACAGATTTCGTTAATAGAGGAAACTGATTCGTTACCTGTTAATAATGAAACAGTACTAGTACTAAATGGTGTTAGTAACAAAGGTAAAATGTTTTATTACAACGGATCGTCATGGAATGAAACACAAGAAAAGACCAAAGTCAACCAACAACCGTTATTTGACTTATTTGACGATTCAGGTTATAGTTTAGGTGATACAAGTTATTATCCTAACACAACATTTACAGGAAATAAAATATTTTCCTATAAAGTTGGCACAGGTAGTAATGATAGTGAACTAGGATTTCCGTTAAGTTATAGAAGTATATCTAATGTTGGAGATATTGTATTTGATTTTAATCTATTAGCAGATACGTTTACATATACCGCTACAGAAATTAGCACTACACTTATTCAAAATAAAACAGACACATGTAACTTAAAAAAGTTTACAGATATTGATTCGTTTACATATGTTAATGCTTGGATCAAAGCACCTACTAACAGTAGTCAGTATGTTTTAAGACAATACACAAGTATAGACAATCAAACAGTTTTTGAAATTGATACATATGATCGAAGTGCTGAACTAACAGATTTAATTATAAAAGTTTTTGTTAATAACACCTTAAATTTTAAAGACACTAACTATACAATTGATACAACATCTCATAATGCAAAAGTAGTATTTAATTCCGAACTTGATGAAAATGACATTGTTTTAATCAAAACTAAGTCTGCAACAATTAAAAATAAAAACGGCCTATACGAAATACCAGCAAACTTTGAACGCAATCCAAGTAATGAAAATATTGAATCATTTACACTAGGCGAAGTTAATGATCATATTGGATCAGTAGTCGAAGAAATTAATAACTTTAATGGGGTGTATCCAGGAAATAGTAATTTAAGAGATTTAGGAAACATTGCTATATATGGTAAAAAGTTTGTACAGCATACTGGCCCAATTAATTTATCTTTATACCATTTAACAGATAAAGACACAAATATAATTAAGGCTCTTGAATTTAATAGAAGAGAATATGCAAAATTTAAAAGAACGTTTTTACAAACTAGTTTAAATACTGGCTTCGACGGAACAGTTAAAGCTCACGTTGATTACATCTTAAAAGAAATAAGCCAAAATAGAAATATAGATATGCCATTTTACTTTAGTGACATGGCACCTGCAGGCGGCGAAAAGAAAATAACGTATACTGTATTTGATACAAATAATCAATTTTATGCACTTACAAAAACACACGACAATACTACATTAAGTGTAAGAGCAGTTACAGTCTACATCAATGATGAGCAGATAATTTACGGTAGTGATTATACATTTAACAATGAAGGATTTTGTGTAATAACAAAGACTACACAAAATGGCGACATAATTAATATATTTGAATACGAGACAACAGACGGATCGTTTATTCCGCCAACACCGTCTAAGTTAGGACTATATCCTAAATTTGTTCCAAGTGTGCATACTGACAATTCATATATAACACCTCGAAAAGTTATACAAGGGCATGACGGATCTAAAATTATAGCATTTGACGATTACAGAGATGACCTGTTACTAGAACTAGAAAAAAGAATATACAATAATATTAAAATATCATACGATTCGTCTATTGTTAACATACATGAATTTTTAGGCGGCGAAGATAGAGACACTGGTATTGCTAAGACTGATATCGATAATGCATTAATTACTGATTTTGCAAGTTGGTTAGCATCAGTTGGCGATGTAGACTATACAGAAAATACAGGTTATGTAAGAGGCAATCCATTTACATATAATTATAGATTTATGACATCACCTAGTGGTAAGCAATTACCAGGTTATTGGAGATCAGTTTATAAGCAAGCATATGATACAGATCGCCCACATACACATCCGTGGGAAATGCAAGGCTTCTTTACTAAACCAAGTTGGTGGGAAACAGTATATGGTCCAGCACCTTATACTAAAGATAATTTATTTTTATGGGAAGATATTGAAAACGGTTTAATTAGACAACCTAATACATCAGTTGTTATTAAAGAACAGTACAAACGATCTAATCTAACACAACACTTACCAGTTGACGAAAGCGGCAATTTAAAAAGTCCGTTAGAAAGCGGATACGCTCAAGGGTTTATTGGAAGTTTAACATCTACACCATTTGTATTTGGTGACGAAGCACCTGCAGAAACAGCCTGGCGTAGAAGTAGCGAATATCCATTTGCATTGGTAAGAGCTTGGTGTTTAAATCAACCTTCAAAAATTATGGGTTTAGGATTTGATAGATCTAGAACTGTAAGAAATAATGCAGGACAAGTTGTTTACGCAGATACTTCAAAAAGAATTAATCTTAAAGATTTAAAATTTCCAAACAATAGCCAAGCAGTTGATGTACGTGTATTAACAGCAGGCTTAGTAAACTTTATTGCAAACTATCTAGCAAGTAATGTTCTTACTAACTATACAGAATATCAAAATAAATTAGCAAGTATTACTAACCAGTTATCATTTAGACTAGGCGGATTTACAGATAAATCTAAATTTAATTTAATATTAGATTCTAGAACTCCGTTAAATGAAGGTAATGTATTCATTCCAGAAGAGAATTACAATATTGTACTTTCGCAGAGTTCACCAACTGACATTATTACATATAGTGGTGTAGTTGTTGAACGTTCTCAGTTAGGTTATATAATTAGAGGTTACGACAGTACAAATCCAGTATTTAAATATTATGGCTATAATGTACTTAATGGCGACCCTGTAGTAAGTATTGGCGGTGTTAGTGAAGCATTTGTACAGTGGAATGAATCTAAACAATATTTAGAAAGCCAGCTAGTAGAATATAACGATCAATACTATAGAGTTAAAGAATCGCATACTAGTACTGAAGCATTTGATGGAAGTAAATTTATAAAACTATCTGCACTGCCAACAGAAGGTGGAAGAGAAGCAATCTTTAGAACATCTTGGAAATCAGAAATATTAAGTTTACCATACGGAACACTACTTAGAACAAGCCAAGAAGTAGTTGACTTTTTATTAGGTTACCAAAGGTACTTAGAATCATTAGGATTTAACTTTGACGGGTTTGATGCTGATATGCAATCAATCAAGAACTTTAAGTTAAGTTCTAAAGAATTTTTGTTCTGGACCACACAAGGTTGGGAATCCGGAAGTTTAATATCATTGAGCCCACTAGCAGACGGTGTAACATTCAAACGTGACTTTACAGTAATTGGTGATGTATTTAATAACTTCTTTGGTTACTCAATATTTAAAGCAGACGGAACCAAACTTAAAGAAGATGTATTAACTGTATCAAGGACTAATGACGAATTTAATATTAAGCCTAAAAATACAGCCGACGGCATATATGCTATTAAATTAGCTGCTGAGCAGACTGAACATGTTATTATACTAGACAATGAAACAGATTTTAAAGATGTAATTTATGATAAGGAAGCAGGTTATAGACAAGAACGAATTAAACTATTAGGATATAGAACAGCAGACTGGGACGGCAGTTTAAATATTCCAGGGTTCTTATATGACAGTGCTGAAATTACTTTATGGCAGCCTTACAAAGATTATGAAATCGGAAGCATAGTTAAAAACAAAGAGTTTTATTATAGTGCTTATAAAAAAGTTTCAGGAATACAAAATTTTAAAGAGAGTGATTGGTTAAGACTTGATGCTAAACCAGAAGCACAGTTACTAACAAATATCAATTACAAAGTTGATCAGTTTGCAGATTTTTATGATCTTGATACTGATAACTTTGATGTAGATCAACAAGAAATTGCACAACATTTAATTGGTTATCAAAAACGTGAATATCTTGCTAATATTATTAATGACGATGTAAGTCAGTATAAATTCTATCAAGGGTATATACAAGACAAAGGTACTAAAAACGCTCTTACAAAATTATTTGACGCACTAGGTGCAACAGATAAAGAAAGTTTAGAATTTTTTGAAGAATGGGCGTTGCGTCTAGGACAATACGGAGCAGCTGACGGATTTGATGAACTAGAAATTAAACTTAGCGAAGAAAAGTTTAAATTAAGTCCACAGCCTATTAGATTAACTAACGAAGATGAAACAGATAATCTTGTTTACAATATACCAGAAACAGATGTTTATCTTAAGCCTAATAATTATGATAACACACCGTTTCCAACTAAGTTTATTCCTGAAGGTCAAACACAAATTAGAACAGCAGGGTATGTTAGAAGTGAAGATGTAAAACATACTGTTGTTAATAAAGACGATATTTTAAATATTGATATTAACACATTAGACAACGGACAATATGTATGGGTAACATTTGAAAACCAAAGTTGGAATGTATATAAACATATTGATAGTGGATTTACTGTTACTGGTGTAACAGCAGATGGAACGTCTGCTATAATAACATTAGATAAACGAAGTTCTTTTGCTACTGACGACATAATTGGTATTACAAACTTAACTGGATTTGAAGGATTTTTTAAAGTAACATCTTCGGCAACTAACACAGTAACAGTTGCATCTACAATAGCACTTGAAGATCCTATTATTAATGCCAAAGGCGTATTAACAAAATTTGCAAGTAATAGAGTACCAACACTAGCAGATGCAAACATATATACACAAAATGTTATTGACAATGGAGAACTTTTGTGGATTGATAATATGGGAGATGATACATGGGGAGTTATTAAAAACTCAGCATCTTATCATGAAAATTTAACAATAGTTAATCCTTTAGAGTCTGACTCAACTAATCCAAATTTTGGTAGTTCAATAACTGCATCTAATGATAATACAATAATTGCTATAGGTGCTCCAAACAATGAAGATGGAAAAGTACTTGTTTATACTAGCGATGACACAACTACAACATTGGTCCAAGAAATTGCACCTATAACCGATATAGCACAAGCAAATTCAAAATTTGGTGAATCAATTACAATGAGCACAGACGGCAAATACTTAGTAATTGCAGCACCAGATGCATCAAATGTAAAATCTAACTTTAAAGATGATTTTAATGCAAGTGTAGAATATCCGTTTGCATCTATTGTTGAGTATAACAACAGTTTATGGAAAGCAAGAAGAATTGTAAAAGGTCAAACAGCAAATGTTGTTTTTGATACATTTGAATCAGCACCACAAGTTAAAGATTACTTGCTAAACAAATATAGTTCGTTTAGTGAATCTACACTATATAACGTTGGAAATATTACAACATACCTTGGAGATATTTACATTGCTGTAGCAAGGTCAAATCCGGGTTCAAGAATACCCGCTAACTGGGAAGCTGTTGGCGAAAGTAAAAATATATTAACAGGTGACTATCCATTACCTAATACTGAAACAGATCACATCTTAGTAAGAGCTCCAGCGGGAGCGTACGAAGGTAGTGTACCTGGAGATAAAGTATACTTTGATTGGAATGAAGTAAGTCATGGTTACGAACCAATTGATAAGTTTGAAATAATTGATATTAAATTTGAAAGTGTTCCTCCTGAGTATGAAAACGTAACAAACGTTACTACAGGTATTAGATTACAAACAAACTTAGAGCATGGGTTGTTAGACGGTGACGAAATATTAGTTACTGATATTCCTAATGATACTATTTCAACATCAGGGTTTGATAATTCAGATCAAACATTGCCGCTTAATGTAGTACAAAATAAAGGTATTACAGGACTGGAATACAACAAGTATTATGTAAAAGTTAAGTCAACTAAAGAAGTTTATTTGTATACAACATATGCTATTGATACACTAGTTGACGGAACAAATAATACACAAGGCGCACAGTTCCAAGGCAGTGCAATTCCTGGAGGAGTCTTCAACGGAAACCTAAGAAAAGTTAGATCACTGTTTGATAATAGAATGATTGGATTTGGTTGCGAGTTAGAATGGGAATTAGACAGCAATGGTACAGTTTATAACCTAACAATTAAAAACGATTTAGCTGATCCAAGTAATCCTACTCCTATTCAAGGTACAGGGTATACTGCTCCTATAATAAAAATTACAGATACTGGCACTGGCAATAGTGCAACAGCATCGGCAACGGTTACAAACGGTAGAATAACTGCTGTTAATTTAATCACAGGCGGAGTTAACTATACTAATAGTACTATTAGTGTTGAAATTATTGATACAGACGTTCGTGTAGACACTAACTGGCTTACAAGTAATGTGCATACAGTTCAAAGTAAAGTAGATGAAATATTTTATATACTTGATCCACTAAACGTTCCTGTAATAGGGGACGAAATAACAACTAGTACAGGAAATGCAACAGTTGTATATACTAAATTTGAATTAGGTAAACTAGTAATATACGCTAACAGTAAAAATGGTGTGTTTACTGAATCAGGAACACTTGAAATAAGTTCAACATTTAGAATTGGTGAATTTATAAGACCTGCACATGAAAAAATTGAAACTAGTGATGTATTGGGCGGATATTGGAAAATATCATTAGATACTATTGAGCCTGGGTTTAAAATTAATCCAAATGCAAGATTAGTTGATTACGCTCCTAGTATAGTACTAAAAGACGTAAGATTAGTTGGCGATGTGTCAGCACCACTTCCATATAAGTCAAGTATACAAAGTTTGCTTAGTATACCGCCAGTACAACTTACAACTGGTAAAGTACTTCAAAAGCAAAGTCATTATATTACTAACATAAGTTATAACGGTAATGCTAACACAGCCGCTGATGCAAGAATTGACTTGTTATCACCAAAATGGTTACTTAGAGCAGACAAGACTATAAGTGACAAAGTTGTTGCAGACCGTGCAGCAGGATTAAATCCTAAGGTTGGTGTTTGGTTAAACAAGATTACAAATATAGATGGCACAATAGCTGACGAAACATTTAGTGGATTAACTACAGAAATTATTAATGGTACTCATGTACCTAGTGATATATGGGACGGATACGTTGATGTATTATTAAGTGATACAACTAATCAAGTATCGATTGGAGATACACTAGTAGAAGGCACTAACGGTAAAGCTGAGATTGTTTATTACCAACGAGACGGTAATGATGCAAGATATTATATCAAAGTTATTTCAGGATCATTTACACAAGGTGCAGATTACGGTCCTGCTGGCGCACAAAGTTTACCAGCATACGAAATACGCTTTATTGATTCAGTACAAACTCAGTCAAATGTAATAGGTACATCAATAAGAACTTCAATTAGTGATAACACAATTGGTAAATTATTTGTATTTGATCATACACAGAACTTACCAATACCAACACGAAATAGGGCAACTGATATTGCTTCGTTTGATAGTGATGTAATATCAGGATTTGATTTAGAGTACTTTACATGGGTAGAAGAAAATAGAAACGGAACACAGCGTTTATCACTAGTTCCTGAAGTTGCAAATAATGATTGGGAAAAGGTATATAACATACCAGTAGTTAATACAGCACTTGCAAGTTCGTTTACTAACGAAGGCGTATTTTATGTTTATGAATATAATACAACAACTTCGAGTTATGACTTAGTAAATGGGTTTATATTACCAAATAGGATAAGTGAAAGAAGACTAGGACAACAATTAAAAATAGTTAAAACTGGAGAGTTGTACAAGTTACTAATAAACAGTAAAGAAGGCGCAGGCAAGATTTACTCAGTACTAAAAGGTACAAGCGAAACTGGCAAAGTATATGACTGGCAATTATCTAAAGATGACAAGTTTAGAGGCATTTATAATAATTCAATAATATATTATATTGATGACATTGTATATTACAATAATAATTTTTATAAAGCATTAACTAACATTCAAGGCGAAGCATTTACAGCATCTAAATGGATACTGCTTAACGACCATATTGATTTTATTGGATCTATTCCTAACACACTAGGATATAATTATGCTGAGGATTCAACGTTAGAGAATGATGTAACAGATTTTGGATCATCGTTTGATGTTAGTGATGACGGAAAAACAATTGCTGCAATATCGGCATACGGTGATATAAAGCGTGTATCAGTTTACAAGTATCATGATGAACATTATAACTTATACCAAATTTTAGAAATTCCAAGCGATGCAATAGAGTTTGGCGAAACAATTAGTGTCGCTGATGACGGAAAACTAATTGCAGTAGGTGCTCCAGGCTCAACATATTTGTCCGCTAGACAAGGACAAGTTTTTGTATATTCACAAAAAGAAACAGGGTATGAATTAATACAAACATTAGTTGCACAGAACAGCGAACCAATTGAGAACTTTGGTTACCAACTAAGTTTTGACGGCAATCAATTAGCTGTGTCAAGTGCTAACGGAAATATTGAATTAGATACTACATATGATAATGACGGAACAGTTTTTGATAATGGGTTTACAAACTTTAGTAGAACAATTATTGACAGTGGTGCTATTTACTTGTACGAAAGAATTAACGATGCACTAGTGTACGGACAACAACTATCATACAGAGATTTTGATGTTAAAGACTTTGGTCGAGATATTATTATTAAGAATGACAAAGTTTACGTAGGATTAATAAACGACACAGTTGGCGACAAAGTAGGTAAAGTTGTACAGTTTGAAAAAGATAACGTTAATACTTGGACATTAAGTAGAAAACCAAATCCGCAAGTTGACCTTGATAAGTTTAAAGGATCGTTTTTATACAACACTACTTCAAATAATTATTTAACTTCACTAGATTTAATTGATCCGGTACAAGGTAAAATATCAGGAATTGCAGAACAAGATTTAGCATTTAAAACTTATTACGATCCTGCAACATACACTATTGCTTCGGATACAAATGTAACAGTTGATGAGTATAATAGTTGGAGTGTAACAAATATTGGAAAACTTTGGTGGGATTTAAGTACAACAAAATTCTTAAATGCATATCAAGGCGATTCAATTTACAGTTCAAATAGCTGGAACACATTAGCACCGGGTGCATCGATAGATATTTATGAATGGATCGAAACAACACTAACTCCAACACAGTGGGACACACAAGCAGATACGCCTGCAGGAGTACGTAAAGGAATAAGTGGTAAAACAAAATACGGTGAAACAGCATATTGTACTAGAAAAGAATACGATAAGATTTCAAGTACGTTTACTACAAAATATTATTTCTGGGTTAAAGATAAAAAAATTACACCAGACACTGAAAATAGATCTAAATCTGCATATGATGTTGCAGCAATAATAGCAGATCCGGTTTCACAAAACTTAAAGTTTGCTAATATGCTTTCTGAAAATAGTTTTGTAACTAGAAACTGTGATAAATTATTTGTAAATGATGAAGTAGCAGCTAATTTTAGATACTTTACTATTGACGATCAAACTATTAATGTACATAACGAGTACCAGATAATTAGTGAAGGGTTATATACAAGTAAACCTAAATCAACGTTAGAGCTTAAATGGTTTGATAGTATCATAGGACAAGATGCATATGGAAGACCTGTACCAGATCCAGCATTAAGTACAAAGCAAAAATACGGTATATTAAACAGACCAAGACAAAGTTGGTTTGTAGATAGGGTTGAAGCAACTACTCAAGCATTTACCAGAGTAAATTCTGTTATAAAAGAGAAGTTAATTGATGATAATTATAATATCACAGCGTTATTACAAAAAGACCCTGCACCAAGTGCAATCTCTGCATTATGGGATAGGCAAGTTGATACTGATGCAGAATTAACTACTATTGGTACAGCGAAAGCAAAAGTTGCACAAATAGAACCAGTTGTTGTTAACGGCATAGTAACACAAGTTAATATTATTGATAAAGGCTATAGTTATGCAGACCCTTCTTATAATATAAACGTAGGTGGCACTAGACGCGGACCAAAAATTACAATAAACGGTACAGGTGAAGGCTTAGAGTTAGAAAGTACAATTAATGCTCTGGGACAATTAACTTCTGTAACAGTTATTAACGGTGGCACGAACTACGCTGAATCGTTAACATTAACTATACGTCCGTTAAGTGTATTAGTAAATGCTGATGCAACACTAGACGGTGACTGGGCAATATATGCTTGGAACAGCACAACAGAAAAATTTGAAATTAGTTCACAAGAATTGTTTGATGTATCTGATTATTGGAACTATTTAGATTGGTATGAAACAGGATACAGTCAATTAACATCGATTGATTATCTTATTCAAGAAACATATGAGTTGAATACTATTAATGACGGTATCGGTGATATTGTTAAAGTTGAAAATGTTGGAACCGGCGGTTGGTTACTTTTAGAGAAAACATTAAATGCTGATGTTCCTGACTATACAATAAACTATAGAACAATTGGTAGAGAAAACGGCACGTTACAGTTTGTAGATTCAATTAGTAGTGATGCTACTAATAAGACAGCATTACGTAAAATACTAATAGCACTACGTGATAACCTCTTTATAGGCGAATTAGAAATAGAATATAACAATCTATTTTTTGCATGTTTAAGATATGTGTTCTCAGAACAAACATATGTAGATTGGGCATTTAAAACTAGTTTTATTAAAGCAAAACATAATGTTGGTAAATTAATACAAAAAACTAATTATCAAAATGATAACTTACCTAGTTTTGAAGAATATGTAAATGAAGTTAAGCCCTATAAAACTAATATACGAGAATATTTAAGTGCATATGAAGGGAATGATAATACAAGTTCAGTTATAGCAGATTACGATTTACCAGCTGAATATAATAGTAACCTTGATAAAATTATACCGTCTGACTTTATTGTCAAAGATAACGTATTGTCAAGTGTTCTTACAGATGTAACACAATATCCTGCAAAACATTGGGTAGATAATTCTTCTTACAGTGTAGGATCAGTACTTATTAAAGACGGTGGGTCTGGATATACCGAGACACCACTAGTAACATTTGTCGGCGGTGGCGGCACAGGTGCTACAGCAAGAGCATTTATTGGTAATGGAATAATTAAGAAAATTGAAATTCTAGATCCTGGCACAGGATATTACTCAGCTCCGCAAATACAGTTTGAAGGAACTCAAACAAACGGCACACAGCCAATTGTTTCAGTTATACTAATTAACGGTAAAATTAGATCAACAAGGATTGCACAGAAGTTTGATAGAATTGCTTCTGAGGTTAGTTTATCTGATATACAAGAAGTTGAAACATTTACAGCAACCGGAAGTCAACTTAAATTTAATACAAAATGGCCAGTACAATTAAAAACAAATGCTATTGATATAACTATTGACGGTATACAAGCGTTAAGTAGTCAATACATATATAAAAATGTTTCAGATGTAACAAAAGGGTATACAAGAAATACAGGACAAATTGAATTTAGTTTTGCACCATTGTTAGGTTCTACTATTGTAGTTACTTACAATAGATCATTAGAACTACTTAATGCAGCAGAACGTATACAATTCCTTTATGAAGCAGAAACAGGCCTTTATGGTAAAGACTTTGCACAGTTAATGGATGGCGTTGATTACGGTGGCGTACAAGTTAAGAGTTTCGAATTTGGTCAAGACTTAGGTTGGGATAATGCTCCTTGGTATGCAAATAACTGGGATAGTTATGATGATGCATTTGAAGATGAAATAATTACACTAGACGGAAGTACAACACAAATAACTCTTTCTAAGCCTTTAGAAGATACTGAAGTTTACAACATATACCTAAATGGTGTAAGAATTGATGATCCAAACTTTGGCACAGGCAATCCTGTAGCAAATCCAAATGCAATAACACAAAGTTTAACAGGCGACGGCGAGCAAACAATAATTTATACTGACAACGATGGGCTTGATATTAATAAGCCATTAGTAGACGGTGATACTATTATTGTTAGAAAAGCGTCCAGTGATGGTAGTTTCCTTCCTGATACATTTACACTTGATACTGTAGTAGAAGGCGGCAATCTTGCATATGGCACAGCAACAGGATTAAAATCTGAAGATATAACAATTGACGGAGATAATTTTGTATCGTCAACAACGTCTAAAGGACCTGAAGAATTAGTTCCAGGACAATTGTTAGACACATTAGACATTACAGTAATTGATAAAGTAGCAGACGGCGGAAGTGCTATTGCTGTAAGAAACTATACAGCATCAGCAACACAAAACAAAGTATTTGATTTAAGTTTGTTACCACATAATATTGAATCTCTAATAGTTAAAGTAGATAATATAATATTGGGACCAAACGAAGAAAATGAATTACCATATGAAATTAATTTTACTAGTAAGACAATAACATTTACTGAAGCATTAAATGTAGGACAACGTGTGTCAATCATATCAATGGCTGGCAACGGAGAAAATATACTTGATATTGATAACTTTATTGCAGACGGAAGTACACAAATATTTGTAACTAATGTTTTATGGAATCAAAACATATCAACATATATCAGTATAGATGGCACTAAAGCTGTTGCAGAAATATTTGAAACAGATTCATCGTACGATGGCAGGGCTGGTTTAGTAGGACTTAAATTTATTACTCCTCCAGAAGCAGGGTCGTTTATATATTATGCTGTATATGCATCAACTAGTGTAAGTTATAGTGAAGTAACTGTAGATAGATTTGAAGGTGACGGAAGTAGTGTTGGATTTACATTATCAACAGCACCTACAAGTTCATTACCATTAAGCCACAATGTAGTTGTTAAAGTTGATAATAAAATATTATATCCAGGGTACAATCAACAGTTTATAATATCTCCTAGCAGAGAATATACATTTGATTTACATCAAGTAGCAAGAGCATCAGTTAGTCCGGAAGATATTGCTGTATACCTTAACGATATACAACTAACTTACTTACAAGACTTTAACTGGGATTTCAATAATAGTGCTGTTATATTATTTGACAACATAGGATCCAATGGTGATACTTTAGATGTATTTGTTCTTAATGACGGTGAATACGAGTTTGATAGAAATGTTGAATTGACACTAGACAGCGATTCGATTACAGGACAATTTTCACAGAACGAAGAAGTTCGTATAGGATCTGCAGATAGTACACAACACGAAGCAACAGTAAGAACGTTTACAGGTAGTAAACTTACAGTAATCGGTGACTCAACTGCTATTCTAGCAACACTAACAAATGATCCAACAATACAAATTGAAGGACTATCAAGTGGAGCAACAGCAACTCAAGTAACTGGATTTAAAGGAGTTGAATCTGGAGATAGAGTTATCCTTAACGATACTCCAACAACAGGTACTAAGGTAGATGTTTATAAATTTAATAAACATGACATACAAAATATAGAACGTATCACACAGGATATTATTACACGAAGTACACTTGTAATAGACAGTGATGATTATTACGAATACAACAAGTTAACACAAGGGTTAGTAGAATTACGGGGCCCAGCAATTGATCCAGCATATCTTTGGGTATCATTGAACGGGCAGTTATTATCTGCTAACATAGATTATACAATAACTGAAAATTTAAAATATTTAAAAGTTACAAAGCCGTTAGTAAAGAGCGACAGACTAGATATTGTACATTTTGCAGGTAACCGTGCTAATGAAAAATTTGGATTTAGAATATTCAAAGACATGTTAAACAGAACTCATTACAAACGCTTAAATAATAGTAAGATTTATGCGTTAGATGAAAATTTAAACTACTATGACGATAGTATTACACTAATTAGTGCAGAAGGAATTAGTCAACCAGACCCTAGTATTAATGTTCCTGGAGTAGTGTTTATAGACGGAGAAAGAATAGAATACTTTAAAGTAGAAAATAATGTACTGTCTCAATTAAGACGTGGTACATTAGGTACAGGTGTTAAAGAAGTATACAAAGCAGGCGAAGAAATGATGGACCAGAGTGCTTATCAAACAGTTCCTTATACTGATGAGATAAGAACACTACAGTTTGAAGCAGACGGTTCAACAGCATCGTATATATTAGACTGGGCTACAACTAATATTAACGAATTTGAGGTATTTGTTGCAGGTAGAAGACTAAGAAAAAATGCAATACAAGTATTTGATACTACTATTGATCAAGATAGTCCAGAAGCAGATATTACAGTAGATGCAGAATTTACGCTAAGTAGTAATACAGTAACATTGAATACTGTTCCGGTAGCAGGAACTAAAGTGTTTATAATAAGGAAAATAGGAAAAATATGGCAAAGTTCAGGAGAATCACTAAGAGTTGCAGAAAATCCAATTGCAGAGTTCTTGAGAGATCAAACAATTGACTTACCAAAATAAATACAGTATAGGTGGATAATATGACAGACAAATTTAAAGACATGAATGGTGTACTTTTACAAGGACACATTAAAATTACAGACCCAGGATCGGGAGAAGTTCTTATTGATAAAAGGAACGCTATCCACTACGAGAACATGAGTATTGCACTTGCTGAAAGTTTAGCTTCAGTAGGGCAAGGGCCAATTTACAAAATGGCATTTGGTAACGGTGGAACATCAGTTGATCCAACAGGAATTATTACCTATCTAACTCCTAACTCAACAGGCTCAAATGCAAGTTTATATAATCAAACATTTGAAAAAATTGTTGCTGTAGATCCTAATAATACTGATCCTGTAAGAAACAAAATTGAAACAAGACACGTAAGTGGTACAAACTATACTGATATACTTGTAAGTTGTTTATTAGATTACGGTGAGCCCAGCGGGCAAGACGCTTTTGATACAGCATCAGATACAGAAAGTTTATTTGTTTTTGACGAATTAGGACTAGTAAGTTCAGCACAAGGAACTGGCCTAGGAAAACTTTTAACACATGTTATTTTCCACCCAGTACAAAAGAGTTTAAACAGACTTATACAGATTGATTATACAGTAAGGGTCCAAAGTTTAACCGGATTTAATGAGGCGTAGACATGGCATATAATATTAGATATTCAGATCAGGTTAATAAGGGTGTAATTGTAATTGAGGACAATACACTTAACGCAGAAACTAGTTTAAGTTTACCAGGAAGAAATACAACAGCGTATGGACAAGCAATTTCGGAAAACTTTTTACATCTATTAGAGAATTTTGCACATACAATATCTCCAACTAATCCTACAGAAGGACAACTTTGGTATGATACAACACCAGGAGTTGACCAGCTTAAATTATATGACGGTACTACTTGGGTAGCTGCAGGTGGCTTGAAGAAAGCTAATTTAGCACCCGAAGCATCTAACTCGGTCGTAGGTGATCTTTGGGTTGATACTGATAACCAACAGTTATATTTGTTTGCAGGGTCAAACTGGTTACTAGTAGGTCCTGAATTTGCAGAAGGATTAGCTACAGGTACTAAACCTGTAAAAGTTACTTCTACTACTGATGCTATATTTGATATTTTACAAGTTGAAATAGGCGGCAAAGTTGTTGCTATTATGTCAAAGGATACGTTTATACCAAAAACAGATATCGAAGGTTTTGATATTATTAAGCCAGGTTATAATTTATCTACAGAAGATATTACAGGCGACGGTATTCCTAAATATTTAGGAACAGCAGAAAAAGCAGAAAATTTAGTAATTGATGGTGCTGTAGTTCCGTCCACAGACTTTATGAGAAAGAGTGCAATTAATATTGCAGAGCAAGAACTTAATATTAAAAATGATGGAGGAATAAGTGTTGGGCTTAGTAATTCGTTAAGATTAAGAATTACCGGTCAAGCAGGCGTTATTAGTCATGATATTAGCGGATCAAGTATTGATTTTAAAACTAATAATGCGGGTGTAACAGCAACTCCATTAAGGATTAATAGTAATACTAATATTGGTATAAACAATTTAAACCCTGAAAAGTCATTAGATGTCGGCGGCGACATACAGACTGACTCGAGCGTAATTATTAACGGATTAACTGATAGTACATCAGTAAGTACAGGATCATTAATTTTAGCAGGTGGTGCAGCTGTAGCAAAGAACTTAACAGTAGGTGCCGGTATTAGTGTACTAGGTAACTCGTCATTGAATGACATTCTTCCTCAGGATAATAATTTAAGATCAATAGGTAGTACAACAAATAAATGGAAAGCAATGTATGCTACTGAGTTTGTAGGTTCTTTAAACGGAAACGTACAAGGTAGTGTTAGTGGTAGAGCAGGTAGTGCTGATAAACTATCATCGCCAAGTGTATTTAGAATGACAGGTGACGTTGAAAGTTTACTCGATATTGACTTTGACGGTCAACAAGGTACAGTTACTTTCCAAACACAAGTTACAAACGAATTTATATCTGCTAAAACTATTAAAGATAATTCACAAACAGACGATGAATTTTTAGTTAACAGAGTTAGTGGCGAAATTGGTATTTACAAAGTAAGAAGATCAACAATATTTGATCAAATTACAGGATTAACACCAGTGGGCACTATTGCTCCGTATGCAGGTGCTACAGCACCTGATGGGTGGCTACTATGTCATGGACAAAACGAACTAACTTCAGCATACGAAAAACTATCTCAAGTCATTGGTAACACATACGATAATAATTCTCCAAC
>Ga0257126_1000399_pt1 | contig 36141 bp, 30 predicted proteins | sample SI060_120mmetaG_FD_190151 | JGI IMG/M metagenome (GOLD analysis project Ga0257126, IMG submission 190151) | Marine microbial communities from Saanich Inlet, British Columbia, Canada - SI060_120m | ecosystem: Environmental > Aquatic > Marine > Inlet | place: Canada: British Columbia | collected... | reverse complement strand
ACTAGCGCGGTATCATCGAAGGGAAAACTTTCGTCGGCAAAGGGAAAACTTAGGGCGTAGTCGCGTATTACTTCGTGATTCATGGGTTAAAGATACGTTCAATCGGTATCTTCGTCAGCATGGAAACCAAGGTGGACATAGAGAATTGGGACCGCAAGGAGAGCTATCTTTTCTTCAAGGATTTCAAAGACCCGTTTGTCGGTATCACCGTCGAACTGGATGCAACTTCCATTTGGGAATTTAGTAGGGCCAATTCTTTAAGTATACACCACGCACTTTTATACTGCACGCTTTCAGCTGCCAATAAATACTTGCCTATGCGCCTTAGGCGCCAAGGCGACGGTGTGGTGGAGCACAGTATTATTGACATGGGTTGTTCAGTGTTAAAAAACGATTCGGATGCGTTCACCTTCGCTTATTATCCATGGAACTCACAAGAGTCTATGTTGGATTTTATCCACCGCTCTAGCGAAATCACTAAAAAGGCAGCGGCTGGCCTTCCATTAGACCCAAGGCCGGATCGCACTAACCTGATGTACGGAACCACCATTCCTTGGATTTCATTCACTTCTTTTACTCATCCAAAAAAAGGCGAAGGGCACAGTATTCCTAGAACCGTTTTTGGAAAGATTTTTCAGCGTGAAGGCAAGTATTATCTCCCGTTCCAGCTTGAGGTGGATCACGCACTGATGGACGGGTTGCACATTGCTCGATATTTCGAACTATTGCAGCAAGAACTAAATAAGCCGTCGTTAAATAAGATCTTCTAAAAACTCTTCTTGGTTCAGGTGCTCCATTGGATCCCAAAGGTGCTTCTGGAATTCTTGAATTTGGTCTTCCACAACGGTAACCCCTTCGCTTTCGAGTAGATCCTGCATGAGTGTTGACCCCCCGAAGAAATGCTTGCCCGTAAGTACGCCTTTCCGATTCACCACCCGGTGTGCAGGTACGGTGGGATCGTTATGAGAAGCATTCATGGCATAGCCAACAACGCGCGCAGAGCGTCCAGTTCCCAAAAAACGAGCGATATGACCATAGGTGGTCACCCGCCCTTCGGGAATATGACGCACTACTCGGTATACTTTGTCAAAAAACGCACTCGCCATTTAGCTTTTGAGTTTTTTCCAATGTGCCATGGCTGCTTCAATCCCATCCAGTTTGAAACGCAGGTAGGTTGTCGGCTTACCTTGTGCAAGCCAAATGCTTTCGTAGTGGGTGACGACATCAAAAAGAATGCCTTCGTTCGGTTGAATCTGGTCGTGAATATCGTGGTACGCTTCCTCTACTTCTAGGCCTAGCATTTGAACGATACCGTGAGTGTACCCGTGCAAAAATTCGCTATCGCATTTTAAATTCACCGTTCCCCCGGGCTTGAGAAATTGTGCGTATTTCATGAGGTATTCCGGATGCGTAAGACGGTGTTTCGCGCGCTTGTATTTCATTTGAGGATCTGGGAAAGTGATCCAGATTTCATCGACCTCATTGGGACCAAAAACTTGCTCGATCCAATCAATTCTGGTCCTAAGAAAGGCAACATTATCTAACCCTTCTTCCGAAGATGTTTTAGCGCCTCGCCAAAGTCGAGCACCTTTTATGTCGATGCCTATGTGGTTTTTATTCGGATCTCTCCTACCTAATGCAACCGTATATTCTCCTTTACCACAGCCTAGTTCAAGTACGAGACCGTTATCGTTTTTAAAGTGGGTAGCAGCCCATTTGCCTTTTAATTCGAAACCGTGACGAACCTCTTCTGTTTTAGGCTCCACAACGTTATACAGTGTGCCGATTTCGTTAAACTTTCTTAGTTTGTCTTTTCCCATAGCGCAAAAGTAGGACCTCCCGTTTTAGTGAACAATGGCTATTTTCCTGACTATTTGGAAACCGCTTGAAAGAAACTCTAAAGAATATATGCCGTCAGATAATGCCTGTAAATCCAATGTGATTTCTTGCCCATCTATAAGGCGGTTATTAATTTCTATTAAAGCCACTAGCTGGCCAGTGTTGGAGCGTATTTGTACACGATCGATTTCTACCGACGTCTCAATAGTACATATTCCGGCGGTTGGATTTGGGTACACAATAATGTCAACGCCTAATAGGTTGTCCTCTGGTACACGCAGATTACAATCGGTACCGATCATGTTAGAATCGAGCCAGTCTATTCGATCCATGAGCCAATCTTCCATGAGCGTTACATCTCCAGAAAATGTAGTTGCGACATATTTAACTGCCGATGGATTAGCACCCATCAATGGCCAGCGCGCATGGTTTCTTGGGGCGACATTAGTTAAAAGCGATTCGTTACTCGCAATGAAATCAGCGATAGAGTCTTTGTGCCAAACGGTGGTTCTTAGTTCTTTCCAGCGACAATTTACAGCATTAGCGAATTGAGGTGTATAGACTAAATCTTCCCACCAACCTGGGTTCGTTCCTGAGCACCAATTCCCTGAAAACATATAGCCATTTGGCAGATAACCTTCACAATAATCGACCAAGCCAAAGGCAAAATTAAAGTCCCATACCGGACCGGCATGGATTTTACCGCCGTTACTATCTTTCTTCTTATGGTAGTAGGTACTGGCTCGATAGGCGTCTACGTCCTTCGTCACTTCCATCATAAGGAAGAAGTCGACAAATGAGGCAAGATCCATGTATTGGTACCAATATTTTCCGTTATAGGTGGTGGCCGTATTCTGCATCGAATGCTCCCAATCGTCTACATAATCCTGTATGTAGGACTCTTGCTGTTGCACTATATTTTTACGCTTAGGATAAGTGTAGGTATACGGAATTTTCGTGGTGTCCAGCAACATACTAAAACTTGAACGCCAATCTACTGGCTCCCAATCCGTTTTAAAAATATAACCTCCAGTCAGGTCATCTCCGCTAATTTCATCTGGGTTAAGCTTTGCGATATCTACACGATCTTCACCACGCTTAATTTTTTCCATCAGCACATAAAGCCCTTCATAGTCACCGTTGATGAAAAGTTCAACATAGTGTGTTCGTGAGGCGTAATTACCTTGCTTATTCGCTAGGTGCATAGCGAGCGCATTTCGCATAAAAGACCGATCCCCATATGGACCGTGCAAGATCCAATCTTCCTCCAAAGGCATATCAAGCGGTGAAACGTCAGTATCCTCCCAATAGAAGTCTTTGGTTTCGATGGCATACCCATTTTTTGGATAAACAAATTGCGACCATCGGCCTCTTTTCTCAATTTCAATATTGGTTATTAGGTTAGCAGGAACGCCGTAAGAAGCATGGGTCGTAGCGGTGTCGTTCCATACAATTTCCATGATGCCTCTTATGGAAGGGTCATTAGGTATATTTTCAGCGAAAGTGTTAATTCGCATAATGGCTACGGAACTCTCAAATGTGTCGAAATCAAACCAGGCTTCTTGATTCGAATGAATTTGTGATGTTGTATTAACACCACAATGAAGCCAATACCGTGCGGTAAGATCAGAACTGCTGGCACCGCCATTGTTTAACGTGTGAACGGCCAAAAGATTAGAGCCGCTCTTCAGTAGTCCGCGCCAGACGGCCTCATCAACTACCCATACGGCGGGATCGCCGCCTTGAAACATTTTAGCCTCTCGCCATATAGGCGGGGAGTAATTGTAGGGTGGATTTAAGGTGTCAACATTGGCACGCGCTATTTCTGTCCCATTAAGGTAAGCCACAAATCCGTCGTCATAATCTGCATGAAAAATTAGCGCTTGAATCGCACTTAATTGGTTCACAGAAAATTCACGGCGCATGTAAAGAGATGCCGTATTTGAAATGGTTGTCTGATCATCGTTATCGCCATACCCAATACCGCCAGCACCCGTGGCCCAGTTGCTTGCATTAAATGAAGTATCTATCCAGCTGCTATTAGGTTCGGAGTTACCCAGACGGTAGCTCCACGTGTCACTCTCTCCCACTAGTTTTTCCCAATGATCAATTTGGGCGAATGCAGTAAAAGGGACAAGGAAGATTAGTATAAATTTTTTCGTCATTGTATTTTTCACAAATTAGACTGTTTGGTAAGTATACATTCTATAAGTATTCATTAAACCCTTTTCCTGCGAAAATCTTGGGAATACATTTTTCGATTCTATTCTGCTGGGTTTGCTCTTGCTTAGCGCCCGCGATATGAAGAATAAAACCACGCTGCCTTCCCGGTGTTAATTCATCCCAAGCGCTGTTTAGAGCATGATCTTCCGCAAGCCTTTTGAGTAATGCTTCTGGCATCTGTTCTTGTTTGTCCGATTTTGGAACTTTCGCGCCGCGTTGTTCTAGAGATATGGCTTCTTCTAAATAGTTTCTGATCCAATGTGCTGCAGTTTCAACCTCGGCGCTAGAAATTACCTTTAGTACACGGGCTGCATTTGAATTTGCACCCGCAGGGACCAGGAGCTTTCCATCGTCGCGCAACAGCATACCTTTGAAAAACGTAATGCCGCAGGTGTCCTTAAATGCAAATAGCATCGCCACATTTTTTCCTTTAAGCGTATAAGTGGGTTGACCCCATTTTACTTCTTCATTTAAACCTGAGTCTAATAGGATTTCACGAAGCAATTGTAACGGTTCGGACCATTTTCGAGCCTTACACAGGTCCGTAGCGAAATGATCACATCGCCCGCACCCGTCAACAAAATAGGCAGAAGCATCTTTAATCATTACTCCAGTCCTTGAAAGGGTGTAGGCTTAGTGCGCTGTTCGAATATTTTCGATCGCCACTGACTTCATTTCCTAACCAGTTGGGCTTGTCAAAGGCTTCATCCTCACTGCCCAATTCTATTTCTGCTACAACCAACCCTTCATTTACGCCCTCGAAAACATCTACTTCCCATACGTGCGCGCCATTTGGAACTATGTAACGTTTCTTTTCTACAGCAGGGCGTTCGCAAAGTTGCAAAAGGGCCAAGGCATCGGCAAGCGGAATTTCATATTCAAATTCGTCACGAGTTAAACCTTCGGTAATCCCTTTGATAGTGAGGTATCCGGTTACTTCGGTGGCACGAACTCGCACAGTCCGTTCTGAGTCATAGCTAAGGTAACCTTGTCTATAAACGTGGATTGTGTTCACGCTTTCGCGCCATGCTTGATGGGCAACTAAAAACTTGCGTTCTATTTCTTTAGCCATAATTAAAAGTCAACAGGTGCTTCTATAGTAATGAGCTCTTTGCTCGTGGGATGGGTAAATTCCAATTTATGCGCATGCAGGTGTAAACGCTCCCCGATAACTCCATAAAGCTCGTCGCCGACCATCGGCATCCCCAAGCCTTCAGGATGTGCGCAATGCACGCGAAGTTGATGGGTACGGCCAGTGATGGGTTTTAATGCTAATCGTGTGGTCGATTTGGAGCGTGTAATCACCGACCAATGCGTCTCTGATGCTTTCCCCGTTTTATCACAAACCATTTGTCGAGGAAGATCGTAGTAATCTGGTGCTAAGGGCAGGTCTATGATTCCGTGATTGTTAGCTACTACGCCTTCTACGTCAGCGATGTAGGTTTTTTGAACCTGACGCTTTATGAATTGGCGCTGCATTCGCCTGTTGGCTTTGGGATTAAGCGTGAACATCAGTAGCCCCGACGTGCTCATATCCAAACGGTGCAAGAGTATTGCTCCCGTAGCATTGGGGTACAAGTTTTTGATTCGTGTCAGCGCCGAATCTTCAATTTCTACGCCAGGAACGCTTAGCAACCCCGCAGGCTTATTGACGACAACTAGGTCAGCATCTTCATAAACTACCGGCATGGGTTTATCTTGACCGTAGGTGAGTAAAGGGTTTTGTTCCACATCTAAGCCTTGAAGCATGTGCCCTAAAATGGGACGGCATCGCGAGGCACATGAAGGATAAAAGTAGCCGTGTTGGCGTACCTCCTTATCGGGCGCACTGCCCCACCAAAATTCCCCAAGCACAAGGGGCTGGAGCTCATTTTTGTAGGCGTATTGCAGAAGTTTAGGCGCGCAACAATCACCTGATCCACTGGGCGGATGTCGCACATCAAAATCTGGAAAGCAAGCACTGAGCACTTGTGATTCTCCATGTGCATTGAGGAAAACATAATGATCAAAAATTTCACGCTGTAAAGCGTTGGATTTGAGTCGACGTTCTTCTTTTAAATCGTTTATAGCATTGTCGAATTGGTCCAATTTTTCGACGAGCGCCTCTTGTTCACTAAGCCATTCTTTACTACTGCGCTTAAAAGCCAACTGTCCTTGGATACTTTCGCTCGCCAATCGTTCGCAAATGTCCTCGAAATCTTCTGCACTTACGGTCGGTCGTACAGCTTCTCTATACTTCTGGCGGGCTTTTTTAGCTTCTTTGAGTGCTGCACGGCCCTTGCGTAGGTACTCGTTGATTTCATCCAGGCGATCTTGTAGGTTCTTTTTTTGCGCTTTCCGCTTTGGGTCTTGTTCTAAAGTTGCAATCACAGCGCTCATTGCGTTGAGTTCGGCCTCTCCTTTTTTATAAAAGGATTGGGCCGCATGAATATCTGTCACTGGAGGAACGAAATAGCCTCGCGGTTCTTCGCTAAGTTTTCCTGAATAAGCTGCGAGCCACCCTAATGTTCCCGATGAATCTTTTACTACCAGTACACCAAACATCTTACCTTGTTCGATCAGCGACTCGTGCGTCCCCAGTCCAAAGTTGTGGACTAAAGTACCTTTTGAAAGAAACGCTTGCAGCTCTTTCGCAGCAGCTTTAGTCAGCGCATGTGGCTGGTAAAAGAACGGGTAGGTGAATTGCTTAGGCGAACCGATTTTACTAATGTCCGAACGGAAGGGATGGAAGAGTGGGGCTGTTTTCATGGTACCTGTGCTGCTCCCGTAAATATAGGTACAATATGCGGCTGCCTGATTGCAGGGTTAGCGTGCGCCGTAAATATCGAATCGGTTAAAAAACTCCCAAATCAATGTATTCATTGACGCGCCATTTTCTTCGAACCTAAACCAAACGTGCCCTCCACCAAGAACTTTAATGTGCTCTGAAGTCACGCTACTATCCCCTTGTTCGTAACGAATGTGTTCTATGTCGTAACTCGTGGTGGTACTAGCGGTAATGCTTGGGGTGGGCTGTGCATTGTTTTGTGCGGCCCAAAAGGCAGTTGCGTCTGGGGCACTTATGACTTCTGAACTTCCGTTGTAAGCGATTACATCGTCATTCGTTCCATGGATGTTTAGAGTTGCAGTTGGATGCTGAGGCTCACAGGTTTCGGTGGTATCGCCAAGACAACCCGATATAGAAGCGACTGCAGCAATTTCATTACTGAGGTAACATCCAAGGGCATAGGACATCATTCCCCCGTTGGAGTAGCCGCAAGCATAAATTCGCTCCCGATCGATAAGAAAGGCAGAATCTAAAAGTCTTAGGAGTTCACTTGTAAAACCCAAATCTTCGGCGTCACTTTTATTATCTGGACCTGGAAGCGCATTGTTCCAATGAGGATCGCTGCCCAACAGACTTCCCTGGGGATAGACCAGTAAGAATTGGAAAGAATCCGCAGTTGTCGTCATTCCTGTAGTGGCAGCGTATGCCGCTGCGTTTCCCCCGTACCCATGAAAATTGAGCACCACGGGTAGTACGAACGAACTGTCATAATTCTCAGGAATATGTACCAGGGCACTGCGGTTTAACCCGTCGTGTTGAAAAGATAGTTCGTACAGATCCAGAGACGCAGGTGGGTTCTTGCCTCCCGAAGTGGGGTTACAATTCGTTAATGACAGTGTAATTGTAGCTATTGCTAGAAAAAGTAGAGGTTTCTTAAACATGGGATTTAGGTGTCAAAAATGAGGCCAAACTGAAGATACTGGCCTGTTTTATCCCCTACAGTTTGCAGTAAATAGCCCAATTGCAATTGAATATTGGGTGCGTATTTGTAGCCCATTCCTGTGTAGAATCGATTTCTGTCAAAAATGGTCCCTGACGGTTGAAGAAACAGCTCGTTATAGATTCCTAAGTAGAGTGTTCCCACTTCTATGCGCGTTGTATTCAGCGGGTGGAATAGCATTCCACGGTATCGGTAGCGTGTTTTGAAATCATTCTCAATCCATCGCTGCTCATACCTGAAACGGTGCTCGAATTTTGTTTTTCCAAAATAATTTATGGCAATTAATTGTTGCCAAATCCGATGTTCCATAACCTCGGGACCTATTTGAGAGGAATTATAGACATGGTTAGTAATGTTCGCGTATCCCCCAGTTACAACGAGACCGTCACGGACTTTATAGTTTAATCCAGTACGTAGCAAGAGTTGCTCCAGTTCATTGGGTAGTAATCCATAATTACGATGTTGAGCCTCCGTATGAATGCTCCATGTATCATTGATGGTGTTGGTTCCAAAATACATGAACCAATTCCCAGGGCCAGATTGAGCATAAGTGAGGGTGCTGAAGAGTAAAAACACAGTGAGCAGTCGCATAATTCAGTAAGATTTTCGAAAATGTACTAAAAAGGCGCTGCACCTTGTCTTACAGGCTCACTTTTTTTGAAAAGCTACCTAATACTTTCCCTTCTTCACGGAGCTTGCCAGGCTTAATTTCTTCTGCTCGTTCCACAGCATCCTTAGGAAAAATAAAGACGGCACCAAGCATGACTTCCTCCATGGAGATATGAAGTATATTTCTAGCGGACTCTTGACGCAGCACACCGCCTGAGGACCAATAGTTAGGATACCCTTCGGCAGTTGCACCCAGTAACATGTTTTGGATTGCCGCGCTTGTTGCCGCTATGTGCTCCATATTACGAAGGTTACCTACAAAGGGCACCGGTTCCATTATTCGCTCTTCCGGTTGCACTCCAAAAACATCGGGAAGCCAGGTAGTAATGACTAGAAGTTCGGCCGCCCACAGCATATTTAGGATCTTTCCTGGTGGAGGGTCTAGTGCTTCTAATTTAGTAGCTAGAGTATTACAAGTGGCGCCATCCAGAGTATAGCAGCGAAAAGGGAGCGAACTAGTTTGTGCTCCGGTTTTATATCGCTCGGCGCTCTTATAGTGGTAGGGTGCCTGAGCGGCAAGCGTTAACAGGTGATCGCAAAGTTCTTTTTGCTCGTCCTCGGTAAGACAGGGTTTCCATGCATCATCGGCAAGTACTTTGACCGTTTTACGTGTCCGGATGGCGTCGATGGTATGCATTTAGGGTTGTATTAAGGTGATTAGCAGATCGTAGTACCGCGCTGAAATAAAAGACGCTCCTTGTTGATTGTAATGCACTGGATCTGCAAGTAAGTCCGCATCAAATCCAGTAGCCATATCTATGGAGACTACATTTGAGGTTGGCGTATTGAGGTAATTTACTAAACTGTCCATGTCACTTTGAATGCGCGTATAGTAATCGTCTAACACCAGCATTGCAATTGCATTTCCGGGTGCCATCTTCTCTATCACGACAGTGACATTGGGGTTGTAGACTTGAAGTTTCTGTACGATAGCTACGATATTGTCAACAGCGTCATCGTAGGGCAATAAATCTAAGGCGTCGTTCCCACCAGGCGAACTAAACAGTACAATATCAGGAGTATCAACGCCCGCCATCCAATCGTCAAGTTCATCCAACAGTTGCCCTGACGTATAACCACTATGCCCTTCGTGGTGCGGGTCAAATTCTTCATTATCGACTAGTGCATATGATTTAGGATCAATCTGAGAGCCAACAAAATCAACAGACCAACCGTTTTCAACGAGCTTTTTCCAAAGCTTGTAACGGTAACTATGATAATTCGGTGGGTCACCTTGCACTCTGGATGCTCCTAGTGGAAGAATTTTTGTCGCAGGTGACGCCGGTAGATTATTTTTCTGACAAGCGGTTAAGAATACGAATGCCAGAGTAGCAATAGCCAATAGTTTTTTCATAGTATTTATGTTTTGGACTACTGGTTATGGAAACTTCGGGAATTTCGAGAAATCGCGTGGTCGCTTTTCAAGGAAGGCGTTGCGTCCTTCCACGGCTTCCTCTGTGCCGTACGCAAGTCGGGTAGCTTCGCCGGCATAGACTTGCTGGCCAACAAGTCCGTCGTCAATAAGATTAAAACCAAATTTGAGCATTTTGATCGCCGTTGGGCTTTTAGTCATGATCTCTTGCGCCCATTCATAAGCTACTTGTTCTAGTTCTTCGTGCGGGACTACTTTATTGACCATTCCCATTTCAAAGGCTTCTTGTGCTGAATATTCTGCTCCTAAAAAGAAAATTTCACGTGCGCGCTTTTGACCCACTTGACGTGCGAGGTAGGCAGAGCCGAAGCCGCCGTCAAAGCTTGCCACATCTGCATCAGTTTGTTTAAATACAGCATGTTCTTTGCTTGCTAGGGTAAGGTCACAAACTACATGTAGGCTATGACCGCCACCGACTGCCCAACCGGGCACTACAGCGATGACTACTTTATTCATGAAACGAATCTGGCGTTGTACGTCAAGAATATTGAATCGGTTGATGCCGTTTGCACCTTTATACCCCGTGTTTGAACGCACGCGCTGGTCGCCACCAGAACAAAAAGCCCAACCGCCGTCTTTGGATGAGGGTCCCTCGCCGGTGATGAGTACTACGCCAATCTCTTGACTTTCGTGGCAGATGATCAATGCTTCCCAAAGTTCATCAACGGTTTTCGGCGTGAAAGCGTTGCGTACTTCAGGGCGGTTAAACGCAATCCGCGCAACACCATTGAGTTGTTTGAAAGTAATCTCTTCATACTCTTTGATGGTCTGCCAATCTAATTCTGCCATGTTACTCTATTTTAGTGTAATCCGATTCAATACAAAGGTAAGCCCTTACTAACTATTCAAGTCCATTTCATTCCCACACTGCTTGCAGCGGTATACCGTTTTAGAGTAAAAAGGATAAATCATGAATAAAAATGAAATGGCGAGCGTAAGCCAGCCAAGGCTAGTTTTAAAACTTTTAAAACCGGCATAAATTTCTTGTGACCCACATGAGGTACACGTTAACGTTTCGTTGGTTTGGTTCAAATGAGGCCGTTGCTCCCATTCTTCGATCCATTGTTTGGCCTTTGGTGCATCTTCTTCCTTGATTTTAATTCTGATCCCGCCAACCGCCTGGCCATAAATAGGCATAATGTTGTTGATGTTCTCGTCGAAGATGTAACATTCAATACCCTCGTTTTCAAGCCTTGTTTTTACCAAATGTGCAGAGACTGAATCATTAAAGGTTTGTGCTGTAACTAATTTCATTAATAGAGATTGAAGCAAGTAAACAAAGAGGCGCTAGTCAAGTAAGCCTTTCGTTTAAATATAGTTCAAATCAAAACACTAAGACGGGTCTGCTGAAGGATGAGTTATTTTACCAATTCCTTTTCTAACGCCTCAAGCGACTTGCCTTTGGTTTCAGGGAGCAGTCGAATAATGAAAAACAGACCGATCAAGGCGAATAGTCCATAAATCATAAACGTCGTTGCACTACCAAGCGAAGAAAGTTCCCAAGGGAAAATAAACTGGACGAGCGCCGAAATTGCAGAATTGATAAAGCCAACAAAAGAGATGGCAATGCCGCGAATCTTTAATGGAAATAATTCGGAAAAGAGCACCCACATAACGGGTCCCAGTGAAACAGCAAAACAAGCAACAAACCCAATAATACCGATGAGGATAAGGGTAGGGTTCATTTGAATAGCGGCAGTAATTAACTCACTCTCATACATCTTTGCTTGTTCCATTCCTAGAACCTCCTGTAAAGCCGATTTATAGGCAACATCACTGGAATAACGCTCATCAATAATCGGTGCTAAGTCATTTTGAATCGTTACATCCAAAGAAGCGACTTGGGCAGTATCCAACGTATAGGTGGCAGATCCAAAACCGTAGGAAAGTAAACCCATAAAGAGAACTATGCCAGAAACGCCGGCGATAAGCAGGGGTTTTCGGCCTAATCGGTCAATAAGGGCCATGGCTATAATGGTGAAAAGCAGATTCGTTATTCCTACTAGAACGGCTTGAATAAAGGACGCATTGGTGCCAATACCCGATTGTTCGAAAATCATAGGTGCGTAAAAGAAAACCGCATTGATACCGGTTATTTGCTGTAATACCGATACCACAATACCGATGGTCAGTACTAGGCGCATGGCGGGTTTGAAAAGCTCCGTTATCGGTGTCTTTCTTGAACTGTTAACGTTGTTTAAAGCGGCTTTTATTGCCTTAATTTCTTCAGCGGTTTCTTCAACGGAAATGAACCTTTGCAAAACTGCTGTGGCTTTATTCTCGTTGCCCTTGCTCATCAGCCATCTTGGACTTTTTGGAACACTGAATAAAGCAAAGAAGTAAACGATCGCCGGCAGTGCTTCAATACCTAACATCCAACGCCAGTTGTGCTCAGCGATTCCATAATTCGACACCCAACTGGATGTATGGTCGGCCAACGATAAAATGTAATAGTTTGTGAAGAATGCAATAGTGATTCCGAGAACGATGTTTAATTGGTTAAACGAAACCAGTCTCCCGCGTTTGCTTGCTGGCGCTATTTCAGCGATGTACATGGGAGCAACAATCAAAGATGCTCCAACGCCCAAACCGCCTAGCATACGAAAAATCAAAAAGGAAGTAAACCCGGTGGCTAGTGCCGAGCCAATAGCGCTAACGGTAAAGATTAGGGCGCAGTATTTCAGTACTAATTTACGGCCGTATTTGTCGCTTAAAGGACCTGAGAACATCATCGCCAAGGCTGCTACAATGGTCAATGAGCTCACGGAAAAGCCTAGCTGCAGATCGGATAGATTAAACTGAATTTGGACAAATTTATTGACACCCGAGATTACCGATGCATCAAACCCCATAAGAAAGCCACCAAGTGCAACAGTTAAAGCTATACGATTCGTGTAGACGGATTGATTCATATCTAGTTTTGTTTTTCGTGCTTCACCCAATCAACCTCCATAGTCCATGATCCGGTCATATCAGAGTCTGTGATTTTAGCATAATTTAAGATGGCGAACATGGGTTCTGAATAGGTATCGCCCATGCCAATGTTTCTATGAATTTCTGTGCCGTCTAGACGATATACCAGGTCAGCGTCATCCCATTCGACACTGTACTCGTGGTACTCCGTCAGTGTGGTTGCTATATTTTTTCTTGCGCTCCACCAATCCCCTTTATCACAAGAATCTAGGCTAACAATGGCACCCGTTGTAAATTCTTTAGCGGTGTAATCGCCGTGGTGCTCGAATATATCAATCTCACCGGAGCCATATAAGGGCCAACATACATTTTCATTTTCTTCTTGAATAGGACTTTCATTGTTCTGCGCACCGAGAATCCACCAGGCCGGAAATTGACTGGGTTGTCCGCTCGAGTGTAGTTTTAGTCGTGCGGTCCATTTTCCTTTAACGAACTCTTTTCTGTTTTTGGAGCAAATTCGTCCAGCTACATACGCCGTTGCAGGATGGAGGTTTCCGAATTTATCATAGGTATCACTGACGATCGGAGTATCTAGTTTGACTACGCGTATTTTCAACGAACCGTCACTCACTTCTCGCGTATTATACTTTCCATCAGGCACATAGGCATGAGATTCATTATTCACCCAAATGCGTTGATCTTGCCAGTTAGCGTCGTCAAAAGCATCAAAATCGTCAAAGAAATCAATGCTCCAGAGGCGTTCTTCAGTTTGAAGATTGTTGCCCTTTTCCTGTGTACAGCTAATTGTTGTTGTGAGACAGCCTAAAAAAAGAAGGCGATAGAAGTTGGCGGCGGTTGCGGTTTTTGACATGCGTAGTGGGTATGTATACTGCCACACAATATACCGATGAAATGGTGAAAAACCCCTAGACAAATACCGGACTAAGGGTTTTGGTACCCTTTAATGAAGTCGAATACCAATAACCATAAGTTCTAGGGTCGTTTGCCCGTTGAATTGGTTCTCTACCACACTGGCAAGAATGTCGCAAGGCTGTCCGGCTGCAAAGTTTGGTGCTAGCGAACCTTCGCCGAAAGCAATGCCGTTGATGGCAGATCCGCCGCTTGCCTGTTTCAGGTGCAGCTTAAGGTGACTCGAATCAGCGCCAACCGCGCGGGTGTTGCCCGCGTTGATTAGATTCTTGAATAAAAAAACCGGGGCTTCGTTTTCGGGTCCGTGCGGGGCGAGCTGGCGGAGAATGGCATAGAATCGGTCCGTTATGGCATCAATCTGTACCTCAGTGTCGTACAAGAAAACACGCTGTTTTTTATCCTCAGGTAAATGCGCGGTGACGTACGCTTCGAAGGCTTTTTTAAAATGGGGCAATTGGGCTTCGTCAAGGGTCATTCCTGCAGCATATTTATGACCCCCGAACTGCAGCAGATGAGATTCACAGGCTTCTAAAGCATCGTAAACGTCAAAATCTAAAACACTTCGCGCAGATCCCGCCAACACTTCACCGCTTTTAGTGAGTATAATGGTAGGCCTATAGTAATGTTCGACCATTTTTGAAGCGACAATACCTACCACGCCTTTGTGCCAATGCGGTGCGTATAAGACCGTGGAATTGGGAAAGGCTGCTGCATCTAAAAGGGCCTTCGCTTCTTCGAATATTTCCGCTTGGGCCGACCGGCGATCGGTATTAAAATCGTTGATTGCATTGGCCAGTTGATCCTGTTCTTCCTTGTCTTTTGAGCGGAGCAATTCCACTGCACGCAGGCCACTTTCCATGCGGCCGGCAGCGTTAATTCGAGGGCCAATGGAAAAGCCAATATCTTTAAACGAGAGGGTTTCGGGTCTTTTTTTTGCCGCTTCCAAAAGGCTAAGGAATCCGGTACGGCATTGGCTTGTGCGCAGGCGCTCCAAACCGAAATGTGCTAAAACTCTATTTTCCCCTGTGACATGAACGATATCCGCTGCAATGGAAACGGCACATAGGTCTAAAAGCGGGTAGAGGTAGGGTTCGTGGGGTAGCCCCCAGCGTTCGCAAAGAGCTTGACAGAGTTTGAAGCCGACACCGCAAGCAGAGAGTTCTTTGTAAGGATACAAACAGTCGGGTCGTTTTGGATCCAGTATGGCATGTGCTTTTGGGAGCTCTTCCTCAGGCCGATGGTGGTCGCAAACAATGATATCAATACCCAGACTTTTTGCATGTGCAATTTGATCAAAGGCTTTAATGCCACAATCCAATGCGATGAGCAGGGTTACACCTAATTCAGCGGCGAGATTAATACCGTCGAAAGAAAGTCCATAACCTTCTTTGTACCGGTCGGGTATATAGGCCTCAATGGGGAATTTTCCCTCGAGGAAGTCGCACATCAACGCTACTGAGGTAGTGCCGTCTACATCGTAGTCGCCATAAATCATGACGTGTTCTTGTTGTAATCGGGCTTTTTCTATACGCTCCACGGCTCGTTCCATATCCTTCATTCGGTAGGGATCGTGCAAGTGGTTAAGGCTGGGCCGGAAAAATGACTTTGCCGCATCAAAGGAATCAATACCGCGCGCTACCAGTAACTGCGCGAGCAGTGGGTCTTTAGTGACTGTTGAGGCGAGCAGTTGAACGGCGCCAGGGTTGGGCTGCGGTTTTTGACGCCACACCATTACTTGGACTTTTTGATTAGCGAGGTTTGTAGTTCAACGCTGTATTTGTGAATGGTTGAAAAGAGTTCCTTTAAGAAGGCATCAGATAGTCCTGCTTCACTGCCATTGCTGTGTTCGCCAACAAGTTTCATCCAACGCTTCATATGAAAGATGCTCATTCCTTCGCGTTCTTTAATGGTGGCGATATCCTTAACGATGAGCATACGTTTCCGCAGCACATCGACAATCTGTCCGTCTAATTGGTCCAATTCTTCTCTCAGCTTAGCCAATTCTTCATTCGTAATAATAGGGACATTCGTGTGGAACTTCAATTCCTTCATCAAACGACCTACGGCCTCTGGACTGATCTGTTGGCGTGCATCGCTCCAGGCATCATCCGGGCTAATGTGGCTTTCGATCATTAAACCGTCCATGCCCAGATCCATGGCCACTTGACTGACTTCGCTCACTAGGGAGCGGTCGCCAGCGATATGACTGGGGTCACAGATGATTTTAATATCCGGCAATAGCGCGCGTAAATCAAAACTGTGCTGCCAATCTGGAGCATTGCGGTACATACTTTTGGAGGAAGAAAAGAATCCTCTGTGGACGGCTGCTACATGGCTAATGCCCAAGTTTCGAAAGCGCTCAATGGCACCGGCCCACAACCCTATTTCAGCGTGAATGGGATTTTTTACAAGCACGGGAATGTTTACACCGCGCAGGGCTTCTGCAATTTCTTGCACATAGAATGGATTTACGGTCGTACGCGCACCTATCCACAAAACATCTACACCTGCTTTCAAAGCAATCTCTACGTGTTGGGCATTTGCGACCTCAGTAGTAACGGGAGTGTTGATCGCACGACCGGCATCTATCAGCCATTGCATGGCCTCTGCGCCAACACCTTCAAAACTCCCGGGTTTGGTCCGGGGTTTCCAAACGCCACCGCGCAGCAAACTTATGGGGGTATGGGCTTTTAATTGTTGTGCAGTAACCAGCACTTGTTCTGGAGATTCTACCGAACACGGTCCAGAAATGAGTAAGGGCGATTGGGTGGATTGATCCATCCAACTCGTAATAGATTGTATGCTGGCTTTTGTCATATTCTCTTAACACTAAACAGCTTTAGTTGTTGCAGCTTTTATGCTCCTATACAAAGGACCAATTCTCCTTTCAATCCGCCGCGCTCTTCAACTATCGCCAATACTTCGCTGGCCGTTCCCCTCAGGGTCTCTTCAAACTTTTTTGAAATCTCCCGACTAATAGTCACGGGGCGCTCGCTGCCGCAATATTCTACGATCTGTCCTAAGGTCTTGATGATCTTGTGCGGGCTCTCGTACAGGACCACCGTGCGGTCTGATGCGGCTATTTTTTCAAATTTAGTTTGTCTGCCTTTTTTTGGCGGTAAAAATCCTTCAAAATAAAAGGTATCGCAAGGCAAACCGCTGCTTACCAAGGCAGGAACAAAGGCCGTTGCCCCCGGAAGGGTGATGATTTCAATACCGGCTACGGCTGCGGCACGAATTAATAAAAACCCTGGATCGCTAATGCCCGGTGTACCGGCATCGCTGACCAGCGCTATGTTTGCGCCACCGGTTAATTGGCCCACAAAGCGGTCTACGACCTTATGTTCATTGTGCATATGAAACGCCTGCTTCGGCGTAGCGATGTCGTAATGGCTGGTCAACTTTCCAGTCGTACGGGTGTCCTCCGCTAAAATGAGGTCCGATTCCTTTAGCACCTTGATGGCACGAAACGTCATATCCTCTAAATTCCCCACAGGCGTGGGAACCACGTGAAGTATACCTGCCACAGTTAGTTAAATTTTGTGGCTACGGCTGCCATAAAGCGCTCTGCCATTTCTTCTTGTTGGTCCCATTTGTATTCAGGAGCCACATAGGTCTCGATAAATTCATGGGCTTCGCTCAGCGAATGGAGTGTGTTCAATTGGCTCACAACACGGTTAAAATCTTCCTGATTGCCTTCAAATAGGGCCTTTACAAAACCAATTCTATCGTTCAACCCAAATTTCAAAACCTTCTGTGCAAAGCGGTCGTTTAAGCTTGTTGACTCACTGCTTTGCTGCGCTCGCTCAGATAAGGTACTGTTATCCGTGGCTTCGGGGGCTTCTTTTTTCGGCAGCGGCGCCTCATCCAGCGGCACTACTTTAGTGCGTTCAATTTCCGCAATGGCATCTAAAGACAAGTTTGCTGTTGGTCCTGGCGATTCTTGTTGTTCGCTAACGTCCTCCTTAACGACAAGCTTTATGGCTTCTAAATCCTCCGGCACATCCGAAATTTCTGAATGAAGTTCAATCTCCTCTTCTGATGCGGCAGGAATTTCTAGCAGTACGGCCTCCGGAGGTGTTGATGTAGATACATCTGCTTGTATGGGCAAGGCTTCAGCAGGCAAGGCAACTTCTTCCTCGACGGCTTCAACTGTAATCTCAGGAGTTTCAATTTCTGAAGTGAGGGCGTTTAATCGCGCTTCCAGAGCAAAACGCATAGATTCCTCTACACGGTCTAGTTGGCTTCGCACCTCTGATTCCATTTCAGCAAGCTTAAATTTCTGGTACAACGCTAACAAGGTCCCGGCTGCATCACTGTCCGATTTCTCGCTGATTTGACGGGCAAAAGCAGTTAATTCTTGTTCTAATTCTTTTCTGCTGGGGGAAGGGCTTTGGCTCTGCATCTTATTATCTACCTTTAATGCCTTGAATGTAGCACGAAAGTCCCCTCATGTTTCAACCTGGAGTAGAATTTAACCAACAATTAGGCGGCTGGATCGAAGTTGTCTGCGGTCCCATGTTTAGCGGAAAAACGGAAGAGTTGATCCGACGCATGCGCCGTGCTCAGATCGCCGGTCAGAAAGTGGAAATTTTCAAACCTGTATCTGACGTACGTTACGACGAACAAGAGGTGGTTAGTCACGATAAAAATTCGATCCCTTCGATGCCTGTAGAGAGTTCGTCAAACATGCTTTTGCTTGCAGATGATGTGCAGGTAGTGGGCATTGATGAGGCGCAATTTTTTGACGACGGTATCATAGAAGTAGCAAATACACTTGCAAACCAAGGCAAGCGTGTGGTCATTGCGGGTTTGGATAAAGATTTCAAGGGCCGCCCTTTTGGTCCTATGCCGCAGCTACTCGCAACGGCGGAATATGTGACTAAGCTCCACGCCATCTGTCGAAGAACGGGCGGCCCCGCTCATTTCTCGTACAGAAAAGTGGCTGGTGATGAAACCTTTATGCTCGGAGAAACTGGTGAATACGAACCGGTGAGTAGGGTTATATACAATCAATTGAACGACGCATCAGGTGCTGCTGAAAGCGATTGACATAGCACAAACGGCGGGAGCAACCTTACACGGTAATGCCGCTCAAACTTTCGAAGCTTTTGCGTTCGATTCGCGGCGTATTCACGCGGCCATTCCTTCCTGTTTTATCGCCCTCACAACGCCGCATGCAGACGGCCACGAGTACATAGGAGAAGCCATTAGCCGTGGTGCATCGGTTATTTTATGTAAGGATGCGGAGGCCCGAGCAGTGGCACATCCAGAATTGGCTTTTATTACCCACGAGGATCCTTTGCTTGTTTTGCAAGAGTGGGCAAAGAAAATGCGTAATGCATTGCCTGGTTCATTACTTGCAATCACGGGTAGTACGGGAAAAACAGTTGTCAAAGAATGGCTGTTCCAATTGCTTGGTACACCACTGAACGTGCACCGTACGCCAGGAAGTTTCAACAGTACGCTTGGCATTGCATTAGCAGTGAGTAACCTCCAGGAATCACACGAAGAGGCCATCATTGAGGTGGGAATTGATCGTCCAGGAACGATGGGCGCCCATGCACACTGGTTACGCCCCGCATTGGGGGTATTCACCAATCTAGGAAATGCCCATGCTGAGCATTTTAGCGACGAAAATGAACACTTTACTGAAAAATGGTTGCTCTTTGAGGGGTGCGAACGTATGGCAACGCACCGCAAATGGTGGGACAAAGCACAGGCGTTGGGATTGCCGACGCCGCCGGCCTTGCTTTGGGGACCGGGTGAAGAGTTGGATCCGGACCTTTTGAATGAGGTCTCGTTTACCGGCGGTTACACTTTGGAAAACGCAATGAATGCATTGGCTGGGGCCGTCCTGATGGGCGTACCATTACCAGAAGCATTGGCGCGATTAAAAACATTAGAACCCTTACCCATGCGACTTCAAGAGATTGAAGCTAAGGACGGCGGGAAATTGATTGAAGATACTTACAGCTCGGATTTAGACAGCTTGCGATTAGCATTAGAGCAGTTGATGATGCAGCAAGGCACGTCTAAAAAATGGGCTGTTTTGAGCACACTCGCCACGCCAGAGCTTACTTCCGCTGCCCAGGCAATGGCGCGTAAAATGGAATTGAACCGTATTTGGTGGGTGAAGGATCGCGCTGAGGTTCGTGATTTAGTTACCGCGTTTGAGGGACTTTCTTTGCGCGATACAACAGTGCTGATAAAAGGACAACGCCGTTTTAAGCTGGAGCAATTGGCCATAACATTACGTCGGCAGCATCACAGCACTTGGGCGGAAATTAACCTGGGTGCAATGCGCCGAAATCTTCAGAAATTTCAGGCAAAGCTGGAAGCGGATACCTTGGTGATGGCCATGGTCAAGGCTTCGGGTTATGGAACCGGAAGTTTTGAGGTTGCTCGGGCATTAGAGGAAATGCACATCGATTATCTTGGAGTGGCTTTTGCACAAGAAGCGCTAAGTCTTCGCGCCCAAGGCATTCAATGCCCCATACTTGTTCTTAATTCGGAGGCTGCGCAGTTACCTATGCTCGCACAAGCGGGCTGTGAGGTAGAATTATTCGATCCGCATCAATTAAAAGATTGGTTGGCTGGACCACTACAGGAAAACCTTTTACAAGTTCATATAAAGGTGGATACCGGGATGCATAGATTAGGCTTCAAGCCTGCCGCACTGCAGGAATTGTTGCGGGTATTGCAATTGCGTAAGGACATCGTGGTGACCGGAATAATGACGCATTTAAGTGCTAGTAATGATCCTGCTGAGGATGCCTTTACGAAAGCCCAATTGGCCCAATTCAAAACTGCATGCGATCAAATCCGTCAATACTATCCAGGCGCCAAAGGGCATGCCTTGAATTCCTACGGAATTGCCCGCCACACCGAGGCGCAGCACCAGATGGTTCGTTTAGGCTTAGGACTCTATGGCCTGGGGACTTACGACGGTATAGGCCGATTGGAAGAAGTACTGGCTTGGAAATGCACCGTATCTCAAGTGGGTGTTTTGCAGCCGGGAGAAACACTTGGGTATTCGCGAGCTTTTAAGGCAACAGCAATCACGCGTTATGCGACCTTGCCGGTGGGCTATGCAGACGGTTTGCAGCGCTGTTTATCGCAAGGGAAAGGTGCCGTGTATATTCGTGGAAAACGCTGTGCGATATTGGGTAATGTTTGCATGGATATGGTCATGGTGGCATTGGATGATCTACAAATCGCACCGGGAGAGGAAGCGGTATTGATTGGCCCGGAACAATCGGCCAGCGCTATGGCGAAGGATGCAGGGACGATCTCCTATGAAATCTTAACGGGTCTCGGGGCTCGAATTCCGCGCTTGTATTTGCAGGATTAAAAACGTCAGCAAGAACACACCTGCCTGGCGTTCCAACAAACTTTCTGTCATCCCGGTCAAGAAAAAAAGTGCCCAAGCATACCGCCAATGTCCTTGCGATTGTAGGAATCCAACCACGAACAAGAAGAGGAGTATGGCCACTCCGACAATCCCTCCTTCTGCAAAGTTTTGTAGAATAATATTGTGGAAGTCATATTTGAATTCGTAGAGGTAATAGGGTTCTTTCTTGTTATAAAAGACGGCATCGCACGATTGAAGTGCCTGGTGTAACACTTCATCTCCAGCGCCATTTCCAAGTCCTATAATGGGCGATTCTTTCGCGACATTCCAGCCGTATCTCCATAAATAAACGCGGTGATTGGTTTGCTTTCCTTCCACCATTCCGTTCAGACTGCGCCATTCATTTTTTAGATCAGTCAGTCTTCGAGCTGTGCCCGGTAAAGTAGCCATTAATGCCACCATGGCTATAATGATTCCAGCAGCCCAAAGGCTTGCTTTTTTCTTATTTGTCGCCTTACCACGGAGCAAATCAAGTGTGCGTACTAGAATGAAAATGGGCAATAGTATAAGGTGAATTCGCGCACTTAGCATAATGCAACCGAAGAGCAGCCACACGATCAGCAATATATTAAGAAGTTGGTGTTTTTTTGAGGTACTGTCCCACAATTGCGTTTCTAGAATAAAGGCAGCAATGAGCAGGTAGAGGCTTTGGTAGTGAATGCCTAATCGGCCACCCAATTCTAACTCATTGTATTGTACCCAGCCGTGAAGAAATAAACTCTGGGCTACGGTCCAACTCCAAGCCACCACTGTCGCATAGGCAAAAAGCAGCCCCCACTTTTTATAGGTCTTGGAATCGACGTCTTTCGACCTTGCACCTACTAAGATTCCCATGAGAACGATCGGTGCAATCATGATCAGGTCTTTCCAGCCTTCATTGCGGTAATCGCTCCACCAAATACTAAGCAACTCCCAGTCCACGAAAGCGGCACTTGCAAGAAGCAGTATTTTGTTGGGTTGCCAACCGCCTTGAAACACCAACGCAATTCCGACAAGTATTAATCCGTAGAGTGGACTTAGCCACTCAAAAGCGAAGGGTAAAAGCACAGCTGCAATAGCCACAGCGAAAAAGAGAAAAGATCGGTTTTGCATTTAGAGGGTAACGCTCAATAGTTCCGACATCGTCTTTGGATGCAATAAAATTTCCGCTGCACGAGCAATGACCTCATCTTGTTGCAACCCACGTTCTAGCGCTCCAGGCATCGAATATTTGCGTTGTATTAAATAATCAGAGAGGTATTCGCGGATGGCCGATTCTTCTGTGAGCAAAACATTGTCTTTGCGGGCTTTGATGGCCTCTAGCACAGGATTTAAATCGTTCTCTTCCATAAAGTCCATCTCATCGGCCAATTCTTGCAGTTCCTTCAAACGCATTTCGCTGATGCTCTCATAGGTGAACTTTTCTTCTTTCAAGAAGTTGGTGAAATCGGTCCAAATGGCCTCGTCGATTTCAAAATTTCCGAGGTTTACATCTGCGGGCATTTTCCCAATAGCGCGCGCCGCAAACTTTAAATCCAAACCTTTCGCACTCAAGGCAGCGACAAATTCTGGGTAGAAGTCATTTGCGAGTAATGAATCGGGGGCAATACCGTTTCCATCGACCACTTTTCTTCCGTTTTTAGTGCTAAAAGTTCGTTGGTCTGATTTCTGGATGCGCTTCCCTTTGTCGTTTCGGTCGTAAGCCACCTTTTGTATACAACGTCCTGAAGGCGTGTAGTATTTTGCTACCGTAACCTTCATCTGAGCGCCAAAGGGTAGGGGATGAATTTGTTGTACCAATCCCTTGCCAAAACTGGGTTCACCTAAGACCACGGCACGGTCTAAATCTTGCAGTGCACCGGCAACAATCTCGCTTGCGGAAGCACTGGATCCGTCCGTAAGGACTGCCAAGGGTATTTCCGGTAGAATGGGGCGTCCTATAGTGCGGTAAACGTCTTGCACAACGCCACCTCGACCTCTAGTGGAAACTAAAGTATCGCTCGAGGAAACGAACAAACTCACAATTTTCACGGCCTCCATCAATAAACCGCCCCCGTTACCGCGCAGATCTAGTATGAGTGCGTTTGGGTCTAGTTTTTTTAATTCTAAGGCTGCTTTTTTCACTTGATTACCTGCCTGTTCAGTGAACGATTCCAGATAGATATAGGCAACACCGTCATCACGCATGCCATAATAGGGTACGGCATCTTTAGTAATATTTTCACGATTGAAAACGAAATTTAATACGGGTGAGTCGAAGCGCTTGGCTGAAATCTTTACTTCAGTCGCTGGCGTTCCTTTGAGTAAGGTGCTGACTTCATTTACGCGAAGCCCCTCGAGCGGTTTTCCGTCAACAGAAAGCAGGACATCACCTACTAATAGACCGGCCTTGTCCGCAGGTCCACCTGGGTGAATGTCGGATATTAGAACCACATCCTCTATTTTTTGAATAATACAGCCTATTCCGCCGTATTCGCCAGTTTGTAGCAATCGGACATCTTCAATCTGGTCTTCAGGATAGTAGACGGTATAGGGGTCCAATTCTTTCAGCATACCTTCAATAGCGCTTCCAACGGCTTGCTCCGCACTCACTGGGTCTACGTATACGTTTTGAACTTCCCGCAGCACTGCGGTGAAAACTTCCAGTTGTTTGCTGGTCTCGAACGGGTCACCCTTTGACGCGCTCGTCAACAACCCCGCGCAACCAATGATTGCAGGCAAAAGAAGTTTCTTAGCCCAACTTTTTACTTGAGAGTTCTTCATAATACGTGTTGTAGCTCTGGATTAACTTTAGAAATCCTTCTTCTAAAAAAGCATAATCGTTTAGTCGGTTACCTAAATAACGCAAGGACCAAGCTTGTTGTTGCGAAGGACCTTTGATCCGGTGTCTGTTTAAGCGGTATAATTCCCGCATTTGCCTTTTCAATGTATTGCGGTGTACGGCACTTTTAATGGAACGCTTTGGAACGACCACAGCAATCTGTCGTTCTACCGCTGCTTCGAGCGACGCATCGATGAACCGCACGGAAAAAGGAAAGGATTTTAAAGTCTTTCCTTCTTTGTGTATGGCATCGAACAGCTTTGAGCTGGTCAGTTTTTCGTCTTTTGAAAAGGTGAAGCGCATAAAAAAAGCCCGACGTGGCGCCGGGCTTGTAAATTAAGGATTTTCTTACTTCTTATTGACCTCCTTGATATAATCACTTATTGCTTTAGTCATGGAAGGTGCATCTGGCGTTGGTGCAGGAATATCCACGATTAATCCATGGTTTTCTGCTTCCTTCTGCGTTGTAGAACCAAAACAAGCTAAACGCGTGTTATTCTGCTTAAAATCTGGGAAATTCTCGTAAAGGGATTTGATTCCTGAAGGAGAGAAGAAGACCAAGATGTCGTAGAAAACATCTTCCAGATCACTTAAATCGCTTACCACGGTGTTGAATAATACAGCGCGCGTGTAATCAATGTTCGCGGATTCCAATGCATTAGGGATGGATGGTTTTAAGCTGTCAGATGAAGGCATCAAGAATTTTTCGTTCTTAAATTTCTTCAATGTGGGTATCAACTCATCAATTTTTAAGTTACCGTGGTAAATCTTACGCTTGCGATACACCACATACTTCTGCAGGTAGTAGGCAATGGCTTCTGAAATACAGAAATAACGAATATCTGGAGAGATTTGCACGCGCATCTCCTCACACATTCTAAAGTAATGGTCTACGGCATTCTTAGAAGTTAAGATGACATTTCGGTATTCGCGAATTTGAATTTTATCTTTTCTAAAGTTGGATGCATTCACACCTTCAACATGGATAAAAGAACGAAAGTCAACTTCAACCTTGTGTTTATCGGCCAGCGTAAAAAAGGGGTGACTTTCGGTGGTAGGCTCTGGTTGTGAAACTAGAATGGATCTCACCTTTGCTTTTCGGGTGTCTGTCATGTGTGTGTTATTGGACGGCTATTACTAACGGGGCTAGTTCAAGGGCACAAAGGTACAAAATCGCGTAAACTCTAGTTCCAATTGTCTTAAAAACAACGAATCCTGGTTGTTTTATTGCGAAATAGAGCATCCCTATTACATGAAAGGAGAGGAATAGGTACAATTTGATCGATTCTGAGAGGTCACCTGTGAGCGACAAAATCAAGAGAACAACGGAGGTAAGGGCATACCAAAGTGATAATAAGGCGGTCATGGGTCCAAATTTCCATTGCACGCGATGCCCGTCTTCTTTTAAAAGGTGGAAGAGAAGAAAGGAAGAACTAAAACGAAGAAAAAGTAAGAAGGGTATGGCTGTGAGCAGCAGTGGATCAGCTTGATAGCCGGCGTAGTAAAGACTAATTGCGCCAAACATCCCCATTGAGACCCAGAGAAAAATATGTGTACTGAGCTGAAGTGGATGTTCAGATATGCCTTCGAAATCGGCGCTAACCCAGCGTTTAAAAAATGTGGGCTGGCTCACACGTAAGAATGCGAGAACGGCGAGTATTGCGATAAAGATCCATTTCGTGCCCATCAGGGCGCAAAGTTACTGTAAAACTACGTGCTTGTACTGTACCGTGCCGTCTTTGAATAGCGCATGAAGGATATAATTCCCACGCGGCAGGTGGCTGACTTCAAGCTGGTCATTGCCCGTCGTGCTCCAAGATTGGTCCATGCTTAAAAAGCGTCCTAAGGTATTGTAGAGTCGGACCTCTTTGATTCCATCCGCTTTCACCGTAAGGTAATCGGTCGCTGGCGAAGGATAAACCATTAAGGCCGATTGCATTTGATTTTCGCTCTGGCCCATAACTAATCCTGGATACAATGTTTTCGTCTCAGTGACCACATAGTCTCCTGAGGTCGTGCCATTCCCATCTGTGTAATTTACTGCAACATAAATGATCACGGAATCTCCTATGTCCCCTGTATTCCACTCCCATACCCAATCGATGGTATTATTCGAAACGGCTGTTGATGAGCTCTTGTGAGTAATGAAGTCGGAGCCAGTGATTTTAGTGTTCGTTGAAGCGGGTGCAGATAGCGTTCCAATATGCGTGCCGCTTGCATCTTCTATGCTTGCTGAGAATCCAATTTTTGAGCTGCCTGCAGCAGCAACATTAAGATATACTTGAGTTTGAATGGAGTCGCTTATCGTATCGCTGTAATTACTGGAACCGGCATAAGGGGTGACATCTACTTGAATATCAACGAGTTCATTTCCAGTTGCGCTTCCACCGCCATGGCAGTAGCCGCCTGCACATGTTTGCCCATTTGATGCTGGAGAGCCGCTTTTGCCACCGGGCGACCCACCGGAATTCGTGTAGGAATAATTTACGATTCCAATAAGTGCAAATAGTAGGGCAAATTTTTTCATAACGCGGGATCAATTTTATTTCAACCTAAATATCCTAATATCTATTGACTTTAAACAACAATAATTCCACCAATGTGTTTTAATTTCAACACCTCTTTCAAATTGAACCTAAAATTGAACAGGCATGGATGCATTCCACCACCCCGATTATTACCAATTGGATGATTTACTTTCCGAGGAACATAAAATGGTCCGCGATGCGACAAGAGATTGGATCAAAAGATCCGTCAGCCCGATCATAGAAGATTATGCCCAACGCGCAGCTTTTCCCGATCATTTGGTTAAAGAAATGGGCGAGATCGGTTTATTCGGTCCTTATATCTCAGAAGAATATGGCGGCGCAGGTTTGGATCACATGAGCTATGGTTTAATGATGCAAGAGGTGGAGCGTGGTGATTCAGGTGTACGTTCTACCTGTTCCGTTCAAAGTTCGTTGGTCATGTTTCCTATATACGCCTACGGCTCAGAAGCGCAGAAACGGAAATTTTTGCCGAAGCTTGCTACGGGTGAGTTTTTAGGCTCTTTTGGATTGACTGAACCCAATTTTGGATCAAATCCAGGAGGAATGACAACCAATTTTAAGGAAGACGGCGACGACGTCATACTGAACGGTGCTAAAATGTGGATTTCAAATGCACCCTTCTGCGATGTTGCGGTGGTTTGGGCGAAAAACGAAGCGGGACGTATTAAAGGGATCATCGTTGAACGCGGTATGGAAGGATTTACTACGCCGGAGACTCATAATAAGTGGTCCCTGCGCGCTTCGGCCACGGGAGAGTTGGTTTTCGACAATGTTCGTGTGCCAAAATCAAATATTTTACCGGGCCGCGATGGTCTTGGCGCACCTTTATCCTGTTTAGACAGTGCCCGATTTGGGATTGCTTGGGGTGCGCTTGGTGCGGCGATGGATTGTTACGATACGGCATTGCGTTATTCAAAAGAGCGTATCCAATTCGGTAAACCGATCGCAGGCTTCCAATTGCAGCAGAAAAAATTGGCTGAAATGATAACGGAGATTACTAAAGCGCAACTTTTAACCTATCGCTTAGGCCAACTTAAAAATGAAGGTAAAGCCACTACAGGACAGATTTCAATGGCGAAAAGAAACAACGTTGAGATTGCCCTGAAAATAGCTCGTGAAGCACGTCAAATGCTCGGCGGAATGGGCATCACAGGTGATTTCTCTATAATGCGTCATATGATGAATTTAGAGTCTGTTGTCACCTATGAAGGTACGCACGACATTCACCTGCTTATCACGGGATTAGACATCACTGGCGAGAACGCTTTTGTCTAAGAGCCATTAAGAAAACCGATATTTTAGAATCGCTCCTTCTAATGAAGGGGCGATTTTTTTAATTGGTAATTCGAAGGATGTTACCGCCGTCGAATTGGCAAGAGAATTCTTTTACAGGAAGAACGTAGGCAGTATCAATGCTTTGTCCGTCCAAAGCCTGGTATTGATGGTCGTTGCATCCGCAGGTAAGATAAAGGTCACCCATACTGCTGCTGAGCAGTCCGCAACCGTCGTTCCAATGGTAGGGACAGGCCAATTCATAGGCTGCAAAATCATAGTATTCCTGGTCAAAATAACGGCGGTAAATTAGGATGCCACCGTGGCCTGCATTTGGAAGGATTAGATGGCCTCCAACCACGGTTAAATTGAAACTCGATGGATCGCTCAAATAGACCGTTTCATCCACTAAAGGTTCTGGAATATCGTATTTAATAGACGTTGTATTGCACCCCGAAGCCAAAAGGATAAGGCTGAAAAGAGCAACTAACTTACTGATATTCAAGGTTATTTTTGCTTTCATAAGGCATTGCAATATAGGCACAAATTGGTTGCGGTTCTTGGCGGTCTACTTCTTATATTTACATCCTTAGAACCCAAACGAAATGCCAGTTTTTATGGTTAAAAGAATACTCACGATCGTTTTGACACTTAGTGTTGCGTTCAGTTTCGCTCAATCTCGCCCCGGATCTGTTAAAGGAACCGTTAAGGATAAGCGTACCGGTGAAGTCATTCCGTTCGCTACTGTTATTGTAAAAGACCGCGACGTGGTCGTTACAACCGGTCAAACGGATTTCGACGGAAAATTCAATATCAACCCAGTGGACGCTGGGGTGTACAACCTAACATGTAAGTTTATAGGCTATGCTGACTTTAACTTAAATGGTGTGACCGTGAATGCAGGGAAGCCCAAGGTAGTTGATTTTGATATGACCGTTGAATCTACGATGATTCAGGAGGTTACCGTTACAGCCCAGTCAGAATTGATTGAAACAGGAAAGACGTCAGATATAGTTAGTGCAGAGGAAATTAAAAATCTTCCGTACCGTAATCTTAGCCAGATTGTTGGTACTACTGCTGGTGTATTCCAGCAGGACGGATCTGGTTCATTCAACGTACGCGGTGCACGTTCTTCAACCAACGTTGTTTTCATTGACGGTGTGAAGGTTCGTGGAGATGTAAATATTCCTCGTGATGCGATTCTATCTACTGAGGTCATCACTGGTGGACTTCCCGCGCAGTACGGTGATGTTACTGGTGGTGTAATTTCTACCACTACAAAAGGTCCTGCTCCTTACTACTTTGGTTCTTCAGAGATTTTAAGTAGTTCAATGTTCGATCAATACCATTATAATTTGGGCGCCTTAACCCTAGGTGGCCCTATCATTAGAAGCAAATCAGGTCAGCCCATCGTCGGATTCCTTTTGGCTTCAGAGTTTCAATACAACAGAGACGGTTCGCCAAGATCGCTAGCCACTTACAAGGTGAATGATGATAAATTGGCTGAACTTGAGGCGAATCCATTAACTCCTGCATCAAGCGGCTTCGGGGTGCTGAACTCTGCAGATTTCTTAACGGCGAATGACTTAGTAACGCAAAACTATCGTGAAAATGTTGCGAGCACTGCAGTGCGTATGTCGGGGAACCTAAAGTTCGTTACTTCAGAAAAAACCACCCTTACTATTGGTGGACGTTTCAATTTAAGACGCGGTCGCTCAGGAAGTCGTTTCAATGAATTGATGAATTACGACAATAACGCAGAATACTTCCGTCAGGACTGGTCTACGTATGTTCGTTTCCAGCAGCGTTTTGGAAACGCCTCGGATTCGTCGAATTCGCTTATTCGTAATGCATTCTACACCATCCAGATGGACTTTACACGCAACACTGGTTTTAACAGAGATGCGCGACACAAAGAGAACTTCTTTAACTATGGGCACATAGGCACGTTCAAAACGACCTACCGTCCTTTATATACGCTAGGCACAGATACCATTACAGATCCAAACGATCCGAACTATGGTAAAGTGATGAACGCTTATACACAAGCTGTATGGCAGAGTGTAAATGTGGATTATACACCTTCTGATAATAATCCTATTCTAGCCAACTATACCTCCAACTTCTTCAACTTCGTGGAGACTAATTCTATCTTCAACAATGCACGTTCTCTCGAAGATATTCGTGCAGGTGGTGGTTTATTGAACGGAGATCAACCTTCCAGCGTTTACGGTTTGTGGGGCAATGTAGGTGTCAACCAAAGTGGTTACAGTAAGTTTCTCAACGACCAGTTCCGCATTACAGCCTCTTCAACTTTTGATATCGGTGACCATGCCCTTATCGTAGGTGTAGAATACGAGCAGCGTTTTGACCGTTCGTACGGCTTAGGAACTACAGGCTTATGGACTTTGATGCGCTTGTTACAGAACGACGCCATTAGAGAATTGGACCTTAATAATCCAGTGGCTTCTTACGATAACAATGGTGTATTCCAAGACACCCTTTCCTACAACAGACTGTTTGATGCAGACAAGCCAAGAACCTTTGATCGCAAATTACGTGAGGCTTTGGGTTACGATCCAAATGGCACGGATTGGTTAGATATCGACAGTGAGGATCCGTCTACGTTTAGTCTGGATATGTTCTCTGCGAACGAGCTTTTGAACGTTGGTTCAGGGGCTTACGTGAGTTACTATGGGTTTGACTATTTGGGGAATCAATTAACTACGCGCCCATCCTTAAACGACTTTTATGCTACAGATGCTCAAGGAAACTCGAAGCGTTTGATTGGTGCGTTTGAGCCTATTTATATGGCAGGATACATACAAGATCAATTCACTTTTGAAGATCTCTTCTTTAATATTGGAGTACGTGTAGACCGCTTCGATGCCAACCAGCCGGTATTGTCGGATCCGTTTGTTCTTTATCCAGCTTACACTGTGGGTGACTTAGCCAGTACTGCGCTTGCAGGCGCTCAAGTCCCTAGTGGAATGAGCGACAACGCAGTAGTTTATGTAGACGATCAAGAAAATCCATCTGCAATTGTCGGTTACCGCGACGGCTTCACCTGGTACACCGCTAATGGTGATGTTGAAGCGAATCCTAAAAATATAGCTGATGCTAGTGGCGGTATTAAGCCGTTCTTAAAACAACCGGGAGTAGAAGAACAGAAGCTGTCTATCACTGCGAATGAAAGCTTCAAGGATTATGCGCCACAAGTAACGATCAGTCCGCGTGTTTCCTTCCAGTTTCCTATTTCGGATGAAGCGGAATTCTTTGCGCATTACGATATCTTGGTTTCACGTCCAGATCCAGGTCTGAACCGCATGAACCCAATCACCTACCTCCAATTGGAAAATGGTGATAACGGTGATATTCTCGCGAATCCAGATCTTAAGCCGCAGCGTACAACAGATTACGAAATCGGTTTCCGTCAAAAGCTCAACGAAAACAGTGCACTAAAACTAAGTGCTTTCTACCGTGAGATGCGTGATATGATGCAGACCCTCAGTATGACCGAAGCATATCCTATTACCTACATTGCTTATGGAAACTTAGATTTTGCAACTACCAAAGGGTACACGGTTTCTTACGACTTGCGCAGAACGGGTAACGTCCGTATGAATGCAAACTACACGTTACAGTTTGCTGACGGAACTGGTTCAGGTGCAAATTCTGGCGCCAACATTGCGCGCTCCGGTCAGCCTAACTTGCGTTACATTTTGCCATTGACCTATGATTCTCGTCACCAAGTAGTGATGAACATGGATTACCGCTATGGCGGTGGACCGGCATACAACGGCCCTGTATTCTTTGGGAAACGTATTCTAGAAAATGCAGGTGTAAACGTTGTTTTGAATGCGAATTCAGGAACGCCATACACCCGTCGTGGACTTGCCTTTGGCTTGACAGATGCGGCAACACCAATCACTGGTAACATTAACGGCTCGCGTTTGCCTTGGAGCTTTAGAATTGATGCTACTGCGAACAAAATGTGGAATTTCAAAAGGGACGCTACATTCAGCAATTTCGAAGTGTACGTTCAAATATTGAATGCCTTGAATACGCAAAATATTTTGGGTGTCTATTCCTTTACGGGATCGCCAGCGGATGATGGTTACTTGAGCTCGCCTCAGGGGCAAAATGCCGTTCAGTTCCAGACTAGTGCCCAATCGTTTGCTGATATGTATAACATCAGTTTAGCAAACCCAGGACTATACAGTTTACCACGTCGTATCCGTTTAGGAGTACGTTTAGGATTATAATAAAGAAGCATAGGAAAACAGCATATGAAAAGAGTTTACCTCCTTTTACTTTCAACCGCTTTCGCTTTACCACTTTCAGCACGAGAAGTGCAAGGTGCGAATAAGACGACTCAAACAACGGGTTCTATGAAAACCGTTGAGGAATTGTGTCAGCCTTCAAAAGCGCAGAGTGATCTAAGTATTAATAACGTTCGTGCAACCATTTTAGGTGGCGGGGATATGTGGTGGGATTTGAACACCGCACGTTACGAAGTTCCGAAGGGATCCAATAAACACTCCATGTTCGCAGGTTCACTGTGGCTTGGTGGTGTTGATGAGGGTAACCAATTGAAATTAGCCGCAATGACCTACCGTCAAGCGGGTAACGATTACTGGCCAGGTCCTTTGACTAGTGATGGTACGGCATCCACCAACAAAGAGATTTGTGATAAGTACGACCGTCACTGGATCATTTACCGCGAAGAAGTGGACATTCATAAAGCATGGTTGGAGTGTTTAGACGACCCAAATTGTGATGAGACAGAACTGTTCCCGGGTTACGAAAGTCAAATTCCAGAGTCCATCAAAGATTGGCCAGGAAATGGGGTAGATGGAGAGTTGCCTTACCAATTGGCACCTTTTATCGATCGTGATGGCGATGGCGTTTACGACTATCTCGTAGATTACCCCGCTTATGACATCGATAAGGAGTACGATTGTCGCGACAAAGAAACGGATGTACTTTATGGTGACCAGACCATCTGGTGGGTATACAACGACCGTGGTAACGTGCATACGGAATCACAAGCAGGTGCGCTTGGGTTTGAAATTCGTGCTCAAGCCTTCGCCTTCTCTACCAACGATGAGGTGAACAACATGACCTTCAATAATTACCGCATCATCAACCGGTCTACGTTCCGCTTAACCAATACCTATTTCTCTACCTGGTTTGATCCAGATTTAGGGAACTATACCGATGACATCATTGGTTGTGATATTGCACGTGGTCTAGGTTATTGTTACAATTCAGACACTGAAGATGAAGGCCCGTTAGGCTATGGTTTGAACCCGCCAGCGGTAGGATTCGACTTCTTCCAGGGACCATTCGCAGATTACTACGACGGCATTGATAATGACCGCGACGGCTGTGTGGATGGAGTGAAAGATCCAGAAACAGGATTGTGTGTGGCAGAAGATCCTGCCACCGGAGTGAACGAGCGTATTATCATGAGTCACTTCATGTATTACAACAACACTGCTTCCAACATTTCGGGTAATCCAGATAATGCGACGCATTTCTACAACTACATGCGTGCACTTTGGAAAAACGGTTCGGAGTTAATCATTGAAACACCTTCAGGTCCTGGTGATCAGGGCAACGGTGATGGATTTGTTGCTTCAGGTAATGGTACATCAACGCAGTTTGCTTACCCAGGTATGTCGTATGACACTACTGGTGCTTACCCTCCGTATGCGGCAGTAAACTGGTGGGAGAGTCCAGCGAATAAAGAGGATAAGCGTGGTTTGCACAGTGCGGGTCCATTCTCTTTGGCACCAGGCGCATTGAACTTTGTAACTACTGGGGTAGTATGGGAGCGTGACCTCATCAACAATGATCTTTTCGCTTCAGTAGAGAAGGTAATCATCGCGGATGACAAGGCACAGAAACTTTTTGATAACTGTTTCCAGGTGTTGAACGGTCCGGATGCTCCGGATGTTGAAATTCAAGAATTAGACCGTGAGCTTATTTTGAAGTTGACGTACGGTCCAGGAAGTAATAATGAAGCATTCAGCTATCGCGAGCGCGATCCGCTGATCACTGTTAATCCAGACGACCGCGACTCTATTTTGAATGTTAACCCAGATTACTTCGACTACAAGTTTGAAGGATTCCAGGTATTCCAACTGGCAAATAGCGACGTAAGTATTTCAGATATCTACGATCCTACACAAAGCCGTTTGGTAGCGCAGTGTGACGTTAAAAATAACATCACTCAACTAATCAACTGGGAAGTAGATCCGGATTTGAACGCGCTTGTACCGCAGGACATGACTTTAACAACGAATAACAGTGGTGTTTTCACTTCGTTCCAAGTGCGTGAGGATGTCTTTGCTACTGGCGATCGTTCCCTGATCAATCATAAGGAGTACTACTTTACCGTCATCGCCTATGGACAGAACCAGTACCAGGTGTTCAATCCAACTACGGCCTCAGGCGGTCAAAAAATACCGTTCTTAGCAGGTCGTCGTAATATTAAGACCTACACAGCTATTCCTCACCAAATAGATTCTGAAAAAGGCGGAACTATTCAAGTCGCCCAGTACGGAGATGGACCAGAAATCACACGTTTAGATGGTGTTGGTAACGGCGGGGGTGAGTTAGAACTGACCTTAACCGAAGTAAAAGACATCATGGACGGCAATGGCTCAGGTCAACCGACATATATGGGAGGTTTAGGTCCCGTAGCGATTAAGGTTGTTGATCCACTAGAAGTGAAAAATGGAGAATATACGTTGACGCTTGATGGTGCCAATGGCAATGCACAATGGGAAATTACAGATGGCGCAGGTGCTGTCATAGCCACGGCAGATACGACCATCTCATTCTACAACGAACAAATAATTCCAGACTTAGGACTTTCCGTAGCGATGCAACAAGCTCCAGCTCCGGGTGGTGATGATGAAGGCACCTATGATAATGGTGTGATTTTCTCTGAAATCATATATGAGGACCCTTCCAAAGAGTGGTGGTTTGGTATTAAAGATGATAAGAGCTATACTCCGTTCAATTGGATTTTAGCGGGAACCAATACTAATCCAACTGAGGAACCGGCTACCTTATACCCGGATCAAAATGGTGACGCGAAAGGTAATTTCGAGAACATTGTAAATGGTACTTGGGGGCCTTACATGTATGCTTCTGCAAACAACCGCTCCGTCGTGAATGGTTTTGACAATTATGGAATGGGACCTGCGCAGAGTATTGGTAGAAACCTCAATGATGCTGCTGATCTTCATTCTGTAGACATCGTTTTCACTACGGATGTGAGTAAATGGACCCGTGTTCCAGTTTTCGAAATGGCTGAAGATGCAGCATTGAGCGAGCATGGCGACAAGAAATTGACCCAACGTCAAGATACTTCTTGGACGCTTGAAAATGGGGCATTAAAAAGAGCACCAGGTCTCGAGCCAGGTTGGTCTTACTTCCCTGGATATGCTATTGACATTGAAACGGGTAAACGTTTGAATATGGCTTTTGGCGAGAATTCATGGTTACCGGGTCAAAATGGAAATGATATGCTATGGAATCCAACAGCAACACTATTAATGCTTCCTGGAAACACAGTAAATGGCGGTTATGTCTTTGGTGGACAGCACGTGATCTATGTCTTTGCCGATGAAGATAAGATAAGTGGGTCAAACACTGATCTTGAATACAAGGGCGCTAATCCAAATGATTGGCCATTGAAAGACTTGATGGCGGACCTCGTAAAAACGGGTGGTTTAGGAAATATAGCTAAAGCGAATTTTTGGAGAGCATGTCGTTGGATCGGTATGCCAACCCTACGTCCAGGCAATAATTTCGATCCGTATACAGAATTACCAACCCAAACCCGGATACGAATTCGTATGAATTCAGCTTATTCGAATAGAACATTGGCCGGCGGTCCTAATGGCGGTAATCCACAGTTCTTGTTTAACACGGCTAATATTGCGAGAAGAATCTATCAGGATACCATTGGTAAAAGTGCAATGGAGACTATTCGGGTAGTACCTAACCCATACTATGGATTTAGTACCTATGAAGCATCTCAGTTAGATAATCTTGTTAAGATTACTAATTTACCAGAAACATGTACCATAAGTATCTTCACACCGAACGGTACGATGATTCGTCAGATCCGCAAGGACAATAGCATGACTTATGTCGAATGGGATTTGAAAAACACCTACAATGTGCCTATTGCATCTGGCGTTTATATAATTCATGTTGATGCAGGTGCGCTCGGTGAAAAAATTGTGAAATGGTTCGGCGCGTTACGTCCGGTCGATTTGAACTCATTCTAAGCGAAAAAGACCTATGAAATT
>Ga0257126_1000398_pt1 | contig 36163 bp, 25 predicted proteins | sample SI060_120mmetaG_FD_190151 | JGI IMG/M metagenome (GOLD analysis project Ga0257126, IMG submission 190151) | Marine microbial communities from Saanich Inlet, British Columbia, Canada - SI060_120m | ecosystem: Environmental > Aquatic > Marine > Inlet | place: Canada: British Columbia | collected... | reverse complement strand
AAGAAGATGAAAAACCAAACAATATTTCACAATATTTAAATGCTGAAAATAGTCTAAATGAAAAAGAAGATGAAAAACCAAACAATATTTCACAATATTTAAATGCTGAAAATAGTCTAAATGAAAATAATAATTTGTATAATACACATAATATATTTAGTAATATTTCTAATAATTTTTTTACTAGTAATACTTTAAATATTGGATCACTTGGATTAAATAGTTTAATTGATAAAAATAATGCTCAAGAAAGGATTAAAAATACTTTATGGAGAAGAAATATTATAAATTATAATTCTAATAACTATTATACAACTACTCCAAATATAAAATATAATTTAAATTAAATATATTATTTTGAAATTTTTGTATTGCATGAAATAATGTAAATTGTATTATCTGTAACAATTAAATATTCATTTCCTACTTTGTAAGTGTGTCTAATGGGTGATGTGTGTTCTTCGTTATTTTTGTAAATTATTTTATCTCCTTCAGCTGTGACAATTTGTGCTTCTCCTTTACACGAATCAATATAAAAATAAAAACAAATTGGCTTAGAAACTTTTATTGAGAGTTTTGCTGCTTGACTTAATGTATCATTAGATGGCATACTTATTCTACCGGCAGATTGAGTTACTTGTGATGACATTGTATAAATAAATTTTATTTTTTTTTTTTGAATTTTAACCTCACTTAAAAAAAAATTCTTTGTATATTTATATAAAATGATTGTAAAACAAATGTTAACAGAATTTATTGGAACATTTATTTTTCTTGGAGTAATTATAGCTACTGGTGAAGCATTTCCTATAGGTTTAGCCTTAGCTACTGCAATATTTTTTGGGGGTAAAATATCAGGAGGCCATTACAACCCAGCGGTATCTTTTATGATGTATTTAAATAAGGCTATTAATATTCAACAATTATTCGTTTATGTATTAGCTCAAGTATTAGGTGGAGTAGCCGTATTATTTTTCCTTAAATCAAAGATTATAAACTTTTAAGCCACTCATTTTCATAACATTGTTTTGAACTAAGTCTTATATTAGGATTATATACTAATAATTTTTTTAAGAAGTTGCATACTTCAGTAATTTCGTTTTCTTCATATGTAGATTCATCTAATAACAATTCTTCAATATCTGTAAAATCATAATTTTTTTTTTTTAAAATATTCCCTTTCTTGTCAAATAAATCTTTACTAAAATCACAATTTAATGTCATCTCCTTTGGCATTTTACCTAAATATTCATACATTTTATGTAAATGATAACGATCTCTATCAATACTATTTCTTTTTCTACTTACTTCAAATAAAAAATTATTTGTTATAAATTCATACACTAAACAACCAAGGTTCCAAATATCTGCTTTACAATCGTAATATTCAGAAATTATATTTTCAGGAGGTCTGTAATTTCTCATCATTATTTCGTCTTGGACTCTATCATTTATATATTCTACATTTCCTAAATCTATCACTATAAATTTAAATGTATCAAAATTCAAATTTTCTAAATCATATATATTTTGATTATTTTCAACAAAATTAATTGTATCAAAATTAAGACAATTATTTTCTTTCAATAAATTCTCCATCATTTTCATTGTTTTATCTTTTATTTTCCTTTTAACTTTCTTCTTTTTTGCTTTATCTAGATCATCATAATTATTTGGTGTATTCTCCTTCATTAATTCATGATATTTATTACATAATTCTAGTGCGTTTACATGACTTATAATTTTGTTTAAATTATCACTAATAATATCAATTAATACATTTTCAAATTTTAAATCGGTATGAACCATATTTCTACTGTGCAATTCACATAATCCAGAACTTACATCTCTAATAAATTTCTTTAAAAGTCTTAATGATGGACTTCTAAATTGAACATCGTTTAATTTTTCACTTAAATTGTCATTATCAATATCTGGGTTAGATTCAGTATCAATATCTGGATTAGATTCATTATCATTCGCTTGATTATCTCCTTCAAACATTAATAATTCATTTACTGATTTACCCAATAATTTTGTTATTAAACATAATTCATTACGTTTATTATCTAAAAATGAATCCTCCATAACCAAAACATTATTTGGTTTTATTGGTTGTAATTTTTTATGAACTTCTATTTCATGATGAGATTCTTCTACATATTTTGGAAATATTGTTTTCATTGCATAATATTTATTATCTATTATATCCAAAACCAACCATACTCTAGAAAATGTTCCTCTTCCTAAATATTTTATACATAAATATCTATTATTATATATTCTATTAACATAATCAACCGAAACTAATTCTTCGTCTTCTTCTGTAAGTTCCCCATCCGAATCATCAGAAGAGCTTACGTCATTTGTATCAAAATATTTTTTTTTTTTTGCATGAGCCTTAAGTTTTAATATATTCATTTTATTATATTAAAAAAAATGTCTTAAATCTTTTTTTTTAACAAATAATTAATCAAAATAACTTGTAGGTATAATTACAACTTTCATTAAATAAGATGTTTGAACTATCAAATGTAGTTAGATTTGTTTCAATGCTTACATATTTAGGTTTTATAATTGGTAGTATAAGTGGATTTATAGAAATATCAAAGGATTTTAATTTATGTGAAATGTTTATATGTATTATAGTTTTATTAACAAATATTCTTGCACTATTTCTACAATTAACAAATTACATTAATAATATTATAACCAATGAAATAAATATATTATATGCGTCATCATTATTTATGTTGATTTGCTCACTATTAATTCTTGGATTGTCAAATATTGCTATTATATTTGGTATATGGGGAATTATAATGTCAATTGGAATATCAGTTTATGCCATATTTTTAAATGATGATGAACAAGTTCAAGCCAATGAAAGATTAGTTTAGATTATATTTTATATTAGTTATTCTTTATTTAAATTATAAAACAAAATAAATTTGATTTTTTAGATAGTTAAAGATTATGTTATAAGATTAATTGTTAATGAAGCAATCTACAATAAATGATTTTTTCAAAGGAAATAATCAATTATCAAAAAAAATAACTAAAAAAAAACTTAAATTTATAGTGTCAAAAACTAAATAAGGCACATTGTTTAGAAGGTGTCGGCACATATGAAGATGGTCATTGGATAAAGGTAAGTAATTTTAAATATGGTTATATTTGAATATATTGGAATGTATATTTATTTATATAAATTACTATCTTTCCATGATGATTTAAAATCATTGTCGTATTTTTTTCTTATCCATTTCATATTATCATATAAAATACGAGATACTTCTGGACTTTTATTTTTTTGATATGTTTTAACAGCACCTAATTTCTTTAAAATTCTAGGTGTTCCATATTCTTTGACTGCACTATTTAAATATCTATGTCTTTTTATTTTTGATAATTTTTTGACTTGAGTATATCCATATTTAGATAATTCTCCTTTTTTTAATGGTCCAATCCCTTTATTTACACCTTTGTATCTATCCGATGTTTTTCCTGGTAAACCACGACTTTTAATACATTTAGCTAAAACATTTATTTTCTTTCCTTTTAGTGTTCTTGTATATGAATTTCTAATAATATAACCCTTAGGACAATTTTTAACGCATCTATTCGTAATCGGATTAATTACTTTTTCGTTAATACATTCTTTTGTAAGTTTTTTGGGGATGGGTTTTTTAATGGATTTTTTTGACTTTTTACTAAAAGGATTTGATTTCCAATTTTTCACATATTTTATATAGTCTTTATTATTTTTGGGGTTATATTGAATAATATAATATCCATTTTTATTCTTATAAATATCATTACCATCTTTCCATGTTCCATATACACATTTACCATTCACCTTTGGTAATTTTGTTTTACTACTTTTTACTTGCATGTATATTATATTACAACAAAATCATTATCCATAAATATTATTTCTTATTATTTAAAATTGATTATATTTGACATTTAATATATACTTATATTTATGGATAAAGAAAAAAATGTCGATTATGACATAGAACATTTTTGGTTTGGTTTTAAAGCAAGTATGATAAATTTTTATAAAACACAATTAGTAAAAAGACCTATAAGTAATTGGAGTAATCATCTTAATTCATTACAAGCAGAAAATAAATACGAAGAAATAGAACATTGTATTACAAAATATATTTCGTTATATGCATTAGATTTAATGAGAATAGATAGTGGATACAATATTGGTATATTGAATACAAATATAAAAAGATGGGATAAAATAAGTAGTAAATATAAGATTTTTTCTAGTATAGAAAGCTATAATAAAGGTTGTTATTTGATAATAACACTACTTGATATATACACATTACTTGCAAATAAAAATAAAATGGACAGATCTATTTTTAATCAAGTTGAATTGTTTATAATTTTTGGTGATTTTACAGATTTAATAAAATTTTCTAGAAATAAAGATATACCATCTATCATTGATAAATTATTAAAATATGACGTAAATATTTTTAATCAAGTTAAAGAAATATTTCAATTAGAAGATTCAATCAAATACCCTATAAGTGCCCAAAAAATTTTCAAACATTTAAATATGGATATGTAAATAAAGATTGTAAGTAAGTTTATATATTTTGTATAAATTTAGTTATCTTTGTATATAATTCACTATTTTCTGCAATATCTAATCTATCACTTAGTGAATTCAATGTCTTTTTAATTGAATTTTTTTTATCTTTTTCAGTCATATCTTTCATTCCACGAACACTCATATACATCATTATTATCATAATTACACCTACACAACCAACAACTAACCATGCCTTACTATTATTATTACTATTTTTATCTCTGCTTATTGCAATATTCAAAAATATTGGTATTAAACAACCAATAGAAATAAAAAAGGCCTCCATAAAAGGACCTAATTTATTCAAATTTCTTATTATAAAGCTTCCTTCAACTTCTTCGTCACCAGAATCTACTCCATCATAAGTAGTCATATATGTGAATAAATTAATAATTGCTGCACCTAAAATAGCTCCTATAAAATCTGAAAACGTGTTACCCATCATAGATTTTGAACCATCAATAAGATCGTATTTTTCTTTTACATTTCTTACAAATTCTCTTACACCCCCACCTAATTTAGAGTTTTTTGCACTTGATAATTCTTTTGGAACTTTTAATGGTATAGCACCTTCTTCAACAAATTCATCAATATCTTTCATAAGATCATTTAAACTTCTTTGATTTTTAGATTTTATAAATCCTCTAATATCTTCTTTGTTTCTTAATAATTGATTTATAACACTCTTCCATTTACTATTTGACCATTTATTTAAAATAGTCAAATTTTCTCTTATTTCTTTTTTGTAGTTTGTAAACTTATTATGTGTAGAAAATGGACTTAAAAAAAATTGCACAAACGTATCATCCAATGCTTCTGTTCCAAGTTTCATGCCAAAATTATCCAAAAATCCAAATACAATTGCACTAACACCCAAAGCCATAAAGACACCAATTACAGAAAATTTTTTACCTTTAATATATTCTTTAATACTTCTTTCTTTCAAAACAGTTAAATTCATAATTGTTAAAATAAAGCCAATAATGAATAGAAATATAATACCTGAATATTGATCCCTTGGTGTTGATAATACTTCATTACTTCCTAAAGCTATTAATTTTGCAACAACAACACACGCTGCAAAAAAACTAAATAATGACCCAAATGGAATAAAAAATCTACCATATCTTTTTATTTTTTCATTTTCTTTTTTTTTATTTGGATCTTCTTTTTTAGGATATATAAAATTTATTGAATAAATACATGCAGTAAATATTACTACTAAAACTACTAATGCTACGTAATGTGAAGTTCTAAGCTTGTTTAATAAATTAATGTTCATTAGAATATAAATATATAAAAAAAATAAAATATTAAAAAAAATAAATATAAAAAAATAAATTATTAAAAAATCTAGATTATTAAAAAATAAATTATTAAAAATACTATTTTTAGAATTAAATATAATTATATTATAATGGATAAAACTATTTTAAAAAAAATAAAAGATAATTTAATTAATAAAATAAATGATATTGATACAGATGATAAAATAGATATACATATTTATTGCAATAATCACCTAGGAGGACAAGTATTTCATAGTATTGATGAAGTATTTAATAAAGATAATGATTCATTATCTTTTGATTTTGAAGATAATGATGACTTTAAAAATTTATTATTAAATTTTGAATCTATTGATGATGAGTCTATTGATGATGTGTCTATTGATGACGAGTCTATTGATGACGAGTCTATTGATGATGAGTCTATTGATGATGATTCTATTGATGAATTTCTTGAACAAATTAAAGATAAACAATATTTGCATATATGCATTTTTGATAAAGAACAAGAAGTGTCTACACCAATAATTAACGTTGAATCAAAAAATAATGTATCCTTTATATTATATCCACAAACATTTACATTTAATGACGAAACCGATTTAGAAAAATGGGATAATAGAATTAAAAATATATTAAATGATATTTCTTTATTTTTAAATCCAGATGAATCAATGAAAATACCAGAAACTACACTTACAAATGATTTCGAATTATTTAAAAAAAAAATGAGTAGACGTGGTGATGAATCAACATTAGATTATACAAATCCTATATTATTTAATGATATTTCCTTAAATAGTGATACGAGTTTGTATTCATCAAAAGAGAAAAATGCTAATTTTTACAATTTAATACAAATTTTTTTTAATAATCCAGAGTTTACTAAACTATTTATATTATACATTATAGTATCATCAAATAGAGAATACAGAAATTTATACAAAAAAGTTTGCACAAAACAGTCTAGCAAATTAGATTTTTTACCATCAACAGAAACTCAATTTAATACTAATACATTGCGACCATTAACCATAGATTTAGACACAAGTCAAGAAGAATATAGTGTCAAATTACTAAAAAATAATGAAGAAATAACAGATGTAACAGTTATAAAAAGTGAACTTAAAAATACTATTGAAGAATGTAATAGTAATAAAGAAAGATTCATGATTATATACATAAATATTAGTAATGTTCATGCAAATTTTATGATTATTGATCTAAAGAATTTTGTAGCAGTTAGAATAGAACCACATGGGTTCAATGTTGAATCATTTTATAATCAAGAAAAAGCTGATAATTTGTTGAGAACTAGTATTTTTGATGAATTTGTTATTGATGGAAAAAAAATTTTTTATGTTAATGGAAGAATTAATGTTGGGGAAAACTATGCTAATGCATTAGGAGGTCACCGTATATCAATTCAAATAGATCAAGGTATATGTTGGGTAGTCTCATTTATGATGATTATAATGACTATATTATATCCTAAATTTACTCCAATGTCATTGAATAAAATACTTAGTAAAAATCAAGAAACAACATATAATAACTTTGAAATGATGTTTTTTAGATTTTATGAATTTATGAAAATTATAAAATTAAAAATTAGTATTTATTTAGATTATGATGAAAAATTTTCAAATCAGAAAGAAATCTTAGAAGCAAGGCTTCTTAACATACTAGATTCTGATAAATACAACTCAATGTTGTGGCATAATATAAATTCAGGTTCAGTTAAAAGAAAAGGCTTATTCTCGGTTTTTAAAAAAACACCATTTAAATTTGAAGCAAATACAGCAAATACTTTATTAAAATTTATTTTCTATATGTGTATGACTAACTTAATTTATAATGGCAATAATAAAAATAATGTTGTTATAAGTGGTGGTAACTTTAATGAAAATGGCGAAGGTTCTTTTACAATAAAAATAGACGGTATAGATAAAATATTTATTTTTTCATCAAATAATTCTATGACAGTTGGATTACCAGAAGGACAAGAATTTAAGAATGCCAATATTTTATGTAATATAGAATCTATAGGAAAACAAAGAACAGGAAAATGTGAGCAAAAAGACTATAAAAAAATTTCTGAAATACAACTTACATCAACAGATAGAGTTATCGAAGCTTTAAAAACAAATATTAAATCTAGAAAAAAAATAGCAATGGATGGTGGAAGATATAAAAAATCTAAAAGATTTAAGAAATTAAAATTAAGAAAAAAAAAATTAAGCAAAAAGCTTAATAGCAAAAGAAGAAATAAATCAAAAAAATTATATAAATAATTTGGTATAGTCTGATTTTTCACGACATAGAGGACAAGTCTTACTATTTATTTTTTTAATGCATTCATAATGGAATGTATGACCACACTTTGTATAAACACCTAAATTATTTAAATCTAAAACATCGTAACAAATATTACATGTTTTCCGTTCACTTTTAAATAATATCGTGTTGTTAATATTTTTAAGCAAATCCATATATTTTGTTTTTCCAATTTTTTTTATTTTAATTTTATTTAAAAATAATTTGGTTACTTCTAGTTGTTTATTAAAAACAACTTTTCTCCCTTGCAATACCATAAATTCTTTTATTTGTATAATTCTATTTTTAAATTCTGTTTTCTTTTTTTCATAACAGGTTGCACATAAATCACCGTAATATGATGAACCAAAATATTTTGAAGTAATATTTTTACTTATATGTGCATTACAATCATCACATGATATACACATTGATTTGATTAATAATTTTTCATAAATAGATGCCTTATCTTTCTTATAATATGGAAAATAAAGCTGTTTAATTGTTTTTTGTTTGTATTTTAAATAACTATATTCAAATGTATCTTCAAAATTACATAATATACAACAGGATAGATAAATATTCCATAAAATATTATTTGAATTTAGATATACACCAGATTTAATTTTTGTCAATGTTTTGAAAAAATTATCGCTAAATGTTTCATAATTTTTTAGTATAATTTGCAAGTATTCACTCTCCCCATAATCTACATTAAATAAATCATAATAATATTTTGAAAATATTTCGTTATCTTTTATAAATGATTTTATACAGGTTTCATTTGAATCTAATACATTTGGATATGAAATCATATTTGATAAAAAAATACTAGTGATTAATGATACATTTTTAGTATCAAATTTTTTTGTTTCAAAGTTAAACTCTTTTTTGAATAAATATAATTTTATATATTTGTTACCAACTATTCTAAAAAAAGTTTTGTTACTATAATTTATTTTTTTATTATTATTTCTCAAAATCTTAATATATAGTTTTAAATTTGATGTAATCGTTTCTATAATTTTTTTGGTTGATATGTTTATTATCGACGTATTGTTTATTTCTTTTATTATATCACCAACATATAGTTTTTTATAACAAATACTATTTTCTTTTACTTCGGTTATTACAATTTGATTTTTTTCATTTAAGACAATATTGAAACCATATGAATCTAAATGTGTTTTTCGCTTCAAAGTTATTTTAATTTCATCGTAAATATTTTTTTTTGTATTTGATTCATTTTTTGATTCATTTGTTAATTCATTTGTTAATTCATTTGTTAATTCATTTGTTAATTCATTTGTTGATTCATTTGTTAATTCATTTGTTGATTCATTTGTTGATTCATTTGTATAATGATATCCATTAAAATTCATATCCATGTCATAATCTTCAATTGTATTATCAATATTATAATTATCGTCATCTTCGTCATCATTTAAAACATCGTTTAATATATTATCTGGGTAATTTATAGTTTGCAAAATTTTTTTTATTGCTATTTGACTACTTATATTTTTATTTTGAAGAATATTTATATTTATATTTGTATGGAAATCATCGTGAAATGTAGGTTCAATACCTTCGTTTATTATGTGAAAATCATTATTTTCAGTATTATAAATTTCATCTCCTAAATTTACAAGTTCAAAATTAGGATCTATTTTAAAATCTATTATATTTCTATCATCTGAAACAACCAAAAAAAACTTTGATAATCTTTTTTTATTAATATTTAATAAATTATCAACTTTTAAATTATCTATCTTATTTTTAAGATTATCTAGAGATAGTTCATCCAAATTAGTTGGATAAATAATTTCAAATATATTTGAAAGTTTTAAACTCATAATTATTTATTAAAAAAAAACTTTAAATTAATTATTTTATTGGAATAAGTAAATATAAAATAAATTCTTTTGTTATTATATTAATATAAAATACTTGACATACAAAGATAATAGCTATTTTCCCGTCTTGATTTATTTATTTTAAACGACACTATTATTTTTTTTTTCAAGATATTTTAAAATTATTATAATTAATTCGTGTGGTAAATTATATGAAAGGTTTTTATATTATTTTATAATAAGGGTTGGGATTCTTTAAACAATAAATCCTATCATAGTTAAAATTTAAATTATTATATGAAACTTCAAATTCTTTTAATATATTAAGTTTAAAAACATTAAGTTTGCGTTCTTTTAGATTATTTAGAAAATAGTTTATAATTGTTATATTTTTGCATTGAACAATAAATAATTTATTGTTTCATCTTTTTATAGACAAATAGATAAATCAAAAGGAGATTTACTAAAAATTTTTATTAGTAAATACTTTATTATCAAAAAGTATTATATTTTTCATAGTTCTTGTTAGTGGTTTACTTATACATAATTTCGTTTTTGAATATCCACATATATAATATCCCATGCATTATCTATGTCCTAGTATTTAAATATTAATTTATTGATTAATCTATTTTTTCCCATATTAAATCTTCTCGTAGTTTAAATTGTCCTTTATATTCCTCTAAATCGGATGTAGATTTTTTTAGAACATATAAAAAATATTTATTTTCTTTTGCATTAAAATATAGATGATATGAAGAGCCTATATATATGCTACAAGAATAATTACTGTTAATTATATTAAAATTTAAACATCCCTCTTCAAATATTTTAGTTATTGACTTTTGCATTACCTTTTTATCTTCAATTATTTCATATAGTTTTTTCATTTCGTTAAGAACAAATCTGTATCTATTTAAATTAAATAATATTAATATTTTTTTTTTTTTTATATTTTGAAATGTGCTAAAGTCATCTATATTCTTTAAATCGAATTTTATATTATTCATATTTATAAAATATAAAATAATTTATAAATAATTTCTTGAATTATAATATATGAATAAATTTAAGAAACAACATTCATTGGAGAAACGTAAAGAAGAATCTAAACGTATAAAAGAAAAGTATGACCAACGAATACCATTAATTGTATTAAAAGATAAAAATAGTAAGTTACCTGATATAGATAGATTTAAATTTTTAGCACCACACGATATTACATTAGGACAATTTATGTATGTTGTTAGAAAAAGAATTAAGCTCGAAACCCAAGAAACTCTATATTTCTTTGTAAATGAAAATGTATTAGTCAATAGTTCTCAAACTATGAATAGTATATACGATTCTCACCAAGACGAAGATGGGTTTCTTTATTTAACATATTGTAGTGAAAATGTGTTTGGTTAATTTATTTTAATTTAATATCGTCATTATCAATAGTTGCAGGATGTCTACAAATATATACTACTTCAGTTTTATCAAATGTTAATATTTCTTCAAAACTATAGCCATGAATATGGAATTCTTTTTTTATTTTTTCTAAAAATTCTGCTTGTGGGAGTAAATTTAGAGACCTCAATGTTCCATTTAAACTATCTAACACATATTCTACAATATTATCTAAATCATGATAATCATCTAAATCTATATCTAGATTATATCCCCACCAAACTGGATCAGATATTTGAAATTTTAGTTTCATAATGTAATAATTTAATTTAAAAATTAAATTAATTCAATTTTTGTTTATTTAATAATTATGAATCTCTACATTTCGATGTTCCGAAAATAAACTTCTCCCACTTCCAGTGATGAGAATGATCTTTCCACTGTCTTAAAAAGTATTTATAACAACCATAAAATACTAGACCCATTGTTACCATAAAACCAATTGAAACAATATTATGGGCTCTTACTACAATTTTTTTATTAACACCATTATAATCATTTGTTGTTATAATTAATTTATTTGCTGATTCGGAATACGACACTGATGATATTGACTTTACAATTATTTGTACAATTAATGATGTAATAGTAAATGCTATAAATATTAATATAAATGGAGTTTCGGATTTTGTTGTTAGTAAAAATACAAAATATATAAAGAATGAATATATAAACCACATTCCTAATTTTTTTAAAGATTTAAAATTATTTTCAATCTTTTCTTCTTCACTTTGGAATCCTTCTTGTTGAGAAATAGCCAATGAATCAAACGTATACCAATTTAATATAAATGTAAATATGTAAATTGATAAGAAAATAATAAAGTGTTTGAAATAAATACTATCTCTTATAAATCTTTGCAATCCACAATTTAATAATGAAGAACAATAACCACTAACTAATACTACATATAAGAAAAAAACAGGTAACACAATATTACCAATCATATAATATAAATCAACAAAAAAATAATATAAATAATTTATATCAAAAAAAATTCACTAAGTATTAATAAATCAAAATCAAAATTAAATTTGTTAATATCGTATCCTTTATATAAAATAAAACAATTACTTTTAAATGTTAAAAATAATTCCATATTAAGTGCATAGTTTGTTGTAATGAAAAAACTATTATAATTATTATTTTACTATTTTGTAATAAATACTTACATAATAAATAAATATTATTTAAAAAATATTTAATTTTAGTATAAATGGTATCTAATGAAAATAATTCTACAAATAATTTAAAACAAATGTTAATTTATCCTTCAAGCACTTCTGATAAGGAATTAATAAAAGAAATAGAAGAAGCATCAAAAAAAGGTAAATTGCATATTTTGTATTCAAAGTTTTTAAAAAAATATGGATACTCTTCTAATATAATTATTCCATATTATGATGATAGTATTTCAAAAATAATAGATTTAATAGTTATAAATAATCCAAATGATGTCGAAAGAATAACAATGAAACATATTAAAAAAACACCATATTTAGAAACATTATTATATGATAGTATTATTTCTACTAGAAATATTGATACTTGGAGTAAACAAAGAAGAAATTTTCAACCAGCATTCAGTGTTGAAAATGAGTTGAAAAAAATTATACCTCAAATAAATAAACGTGCTAAAATTAGTGTCAAAATATTGAATAATTTACAAAATTATTGTGATGGAGAATATTTTGACATACATGAATTCTTTTTAAATGAAACAATGGCACAATTACAATTAGCAATGTTTGGTTTATCAAATGATTTTCAGGAAAAAACAAATAAAAAAATTAGATATGCTTTTAATGGAGAAAATACCAAATATGCAAATGAATTTGTATCATTATTACTTGAAGAAATAAAAACGTCGAATGGTCCATTGAGTAAAGCAATGTTAAACTACAATAAGTCTTGTAATTCAAAAAAAGAAATATATGGAAATGCAATAATATTTCCATTTGCAGGACATGACACTACTGCAAATACATTATCATGGTTAATTTTTGAAGTATCTAAAAATGTAGTTATATATAAAAAACTTCAAGATGAAGTAGATGAATTTTGGCATAATAAAAAAAATAATGAAATCGAATATGAAGATTTTAAAAAATTAAAATATATGACAAAATGTATTATGGAGACATTAAGACTTTGGACTTCAATTCCAAATGGAACATATAGAGAATTGATTGAGGATGAATTTATTGTAGGAAAATATGGAAAAAAAGTAAATATTTCAGCTGGAACATATGTTCAAATACCAAATTGGACTCGTCATAGAAATCCCGAATTATGGGGTTCAGATGTTGATAAATTTAATCCTGATAGAGATTTTAAAGATGATGAAATATATAATAATAATGGGTTTGGAACATATAATCCAAATTCTGAACGATTTAGCCCATTCACATATTCTCCTAGAGATTGTATCGGTAAAAATTTTTCACAAATTGAAATAAGAATTATTTTATTACATTTATTAAAAAATTTTACATTTAGTATACCAAAATATCAGAAAGAAAAATATAATAATGAAGATATAAGCTTTAATAGTAAAACACTTTCACCAAGAAATATATTCAATAAAGATTTATATCAACAAAATTTTGGCATGTATGTTAAAATAACACCTAAAATAATAATGTCAAAAATTTAAGTTTTATTATTGAATTTGCAGTTCTTTCTTCATTTCAACATATATTCTTAGATCATATATTGAAGTCACGTGATGACTTTTTACACAAGGTGATGAATTATTTGGTTTACCACAACATCTTCTTGTTTCCGTAGCATAATTTATATCGTATGGATGAAATGCACAAGACTCCGATGTATTCTCATATATTTTAAAAGCACCTTTACAATTTATACATTTAAAAGTAATTTTAGTATCTATTTCATCAAAATTAATAGATTTTAAATTATAGTCATTTTTATTTATATTTTGGACTATTCTATTTTTTATCATTTTTATAACATTATTTGGTAGACACCATTTTTCGGCTAATGCTAAAAGATAATCAAGTGACACTTTAGGATATACTATTAAAGAATTATATCTCATTGTTTCAATTAAAGACATTGCTGTATTTTTATCTTCACATATTTCTAATTTTTCTGGTGTTGTTTTATCTTCAAAATTCATTTGTAAAATATTTGATAAAAACCAATCTTCTTTAATTAGATTTATTAATTCACTTTTTTTAAATATTACACTATCTCCTCTAAAAACAAGTAGTATAGTATTATCCATTAATAATTAAAACCGGATAGTTGTATGTTTGTTTATTATTTAATAAAAATCAATTTTATAAATATGTTAAATGCATAATATTGTTCATGTCACAATAGTTGATATGAGTAATGTATTACGCTTTAGATATTAAGCTTTAGATATTAAGCTTTAGATATTGTTTCATGTAATAAGATATTTCCTGTAATTACGTCTTCACAATTTAAAGATAAAATGTATATTTACAAATAGTTATTAAAATTTACAATGTCCATCTAATATGTCAACAATGGATATTTAAGTCTAATAATTATGAAACTTGTAACACTTGCAACAAATTTTTTTCATTATATTAATCTAAAATTAAAACTATATAAAAAATCTTATTTAATAATAATTAATGGAACCAATTAGTATTTTTGTAATTGTTGGAATAGCTGCTTTTGCATTGTCTATTAAACATGTTGTTGATACTTGTAAAACACATAATAGTGATTATGATATAATTGCGAACGATGATGTTGAAATCCCTCCTAAATATGAAGATATTGATAATTAACTTATTCTATAATTTAAATAATATTTATAAATATAAATATTAATTGTGCTGGCACCAATTGCGCAGTTAGTTTACGATGGTTTTTATTAGGGTTAGAAACATTTTCTCTTAACCTTGCTAATCTTTCTGGTAAGTTATTTAAAACTGGAACAGTTGGTAGAGACCTTAGCTTCGGCTAAAGTTTATATCCCATTACTGCTGCTGACAATGCATTTGCACGGGCTTGTAAATTTGCGTTGGTAGTTCATTTAAATTATTTTTATATATTGAAACAAATGTTCTAAATAATAATACTGCTAAATCTAATTTTTGTTGATTATTAATATTTTTTAATTTAGTGTCCTTTTCACATTCGTTATCAACTAAATTCATAATTTGAAAATTTCCCTATATAATAACCAATATTTGGCGTTTGCATATTGTATTTATACGAGTATTAATATTAGTTCTAGGCATTCATAATATAATAAAATAAAATAAATAATATTAAAAGATTTTTAGGTTTTATCCTTCGTTACTAACACCTTCATTATTTTTATCTTCTTCACCTTCTTCTTTTTTCATTTCTTTAAATTTTTCAAATAATTTTTTATACATAAATCCAATCGCAATAAGAGCCAATAGGGGTCCACCAAATGCAAATACTGCCAAATAAAAGCCACCCTTCATAGCTAACCAACAGAATTTAAAAAATAAGGCTTCTCCTGTATCTGCTACAAAAAAAAAAGGAAATTCTATTGATAATTCTGGTCTAAACCGGAATAAAGCCATAATCATATTCTTAATAGCATCCAATATTTTCATCACAATGATTAGCAAAAATTCACCAATCTTTGCGATAACCATCGGTAGTCCACCCGCTTGGACATATTGTTGTTTTGTGAAAATATTATTTACTTGTTGTAAATCATCAATATGATTTTTACTCATTAATATAAACACATAATAAAAAAAATATAACTTAAACTATTAATTTTATTAATGACATAATCTATTAATCACTGTATTGTAAATTTGGGTTTTCATTTTTTTAGAACATTTAAAATTCTTTTTTTTACAATATTTATTTATAGCAGTTTTAATTACGGTCTTATTTCTTTTTGTCATTTTAGAACCTTTGCCTTTTTTGCCTCTAGATTTTCTGCCTCTGTCTCTGGCACCTCCAGATAATATAGGATAAGGTGTGTTCATTTCTCCTCCAGATAAAACTGCATTTGGGGCGGCTACTTCACCATATAAACAGTTTGGTGCGTTATTTAAAACAACTGGTCTACCAGCAATTTGTGTTGATAAATCAAAACCCACACCAGTACAAGATGCACCTCCACCGGCGTGTATATTAACTGGTGGTGGATTAAAACCACTTGTTCCATCCATTTGTCCTGCTAAACAACCATTTGGGTTTCCAGAAATAATTGGCATACCTGCCACTTGTGGAGAGTGAACATCAACATTATAACTAACACATCCCCTTGAAACATCGACATGATTTGAATTTTGAAATCCACCAGCTTGTCTTATTGCAAAATCAGCGTCTAATGGAAGTCCCTGACATGGTGTTCGATAAGATGAGACAAATTGCATATCACAACTACTTCTATTAGATTTTTTTTTATATTTTCTTGGCATATATAATTTATAAAGAAAAGAATTTTATTCTAGATTTATATAATTATTATTTGTGTCTTTTTTTATTAAACTTCTGCAATAGGGACAAGTTTTATTATTCATTGATAACCACTTATTAATACATTTATTATGTAATACTTTTAAACATATACAACACTGAAAATTTTCCTTAATATCTTTTATATTATCGAAATCTTCGTAACATATTGCGCAAAAATCATCTTGACTATTTTCTTCGTTTAAAATTATTTCATTACTATCTTTTTTTTCATCAATTGATTTGAATTTATTAATATAATTTTGATTTAAAAAATCTTGGTCATAATTAAATAAATTTAATTTCTCAAAATTATTTTTAATTTCTTCTATTTGATTTTCGTCAAATATTAATTTTTTGAAATATGCCATTTTATCAATTTTTAAACGTAGAACTTTGAATAAAACAAAACAACTATGTTTGCAGATTACACCATATTTACGGGCCCAACTTTTAGAATCTGGACAATTACAAAATATCATTTTTGATTTAAAATAAACTTTTGTTTCATAAACGTTTTTTGTTGATCCACATATTTTGAAGGTTAATTTTGAATCATCATTTGTTTTGTCAAGTAGAAAAAAGTCTTCACTATTTATTTTTTCAAAACGTAACAATTGTTGATTCATATTATGTGAATTATTCATATTATGTGAATTATTCATTTTATTAAATAGAACACTTTTTTTTCTTATATATTTTTAATGATTGTAAAAAATATTAAAAGATATAGAACCCAAAATGCTGGGTTTAGTGCTATGGGTATGGATTGGGCAGCACAACAGAAAAAACAAGAATTAGAAATGAAAAAAAAATCTGAAGGAGAACCTGATCTTGGTTATGTTGGTGCCTTTAGTGGAATGAAATGTGGTAATCTAAATGAAGTGGGTGATCGTTTAGAATGTCATCATAGTAAATGGAAGTATGATGACCCTTTAGCAAAAATGGAAGTCAGAAGAAAAGCTTTACAAAGAAAAAGGCAAGGTAGACATAAATTTGCTATACAGAGAATGTGTATGGAGGAATCTCCTATGCTTTGTGCAATAAAAGATAGAGACGATATTCCGAAAGAAAAAGAACCAAAATGTTTAGAAGTAAAGGCTTGTCCTGAACCACATACACAATTAAGTGATATATTAGATGATACAAAAGATTTTTATAAAATGATAATAAAAGCTATGGCATTTTCTCAAGGTAAAAAAAGTAAAAGGAAAAAAAATACTAAAGAATTATCCAAACTTAGAAAGAAAATGAAGAAAGAATTAGAGCAAATTAAGAAAGATTATGATTCTTTGAAAAAGCCGGGGGCTGGGGCTCCTCCTGCAAAAGGAGGTGCAATGCCACAACTAGATCCAAATATGGCAAATAAAATATTTAGAGAATTATCTTCTTCAACTACACCTATTGATTACGGAATGAATGGGGGTGCAGAAAATAAACCTAAAGGAACAATAGATAAAGTTAAAGACGTTATAAAAGCACCATTTAAAAATGTAGAATTTAGTAACGCTACTGGAACTACTGGGTGTAAGGGATTTGTAGGAAAAGGTGTATTTGCAGATGATTGGAAAAAATATAAATCATGTGTTTTAGATATGATGGATGGGGCTCCTAAAGATGGTGTGGCAGTTATTGAAGGAGCAAAGGCTAAATTTAAACAGGCTCCTCTTGTTGAACAACATTTACAATTGTTAGAAAAATATAAGCGGAAAAAAGATCTTATGGAGAAGACTGCAAGTAGTGCCTCTCAAAAATTAAAACAGTTAAAAAAGAAAGCAGACGGGAAAATGGCTGCATATAAAGTTGCGGGTCAAAAGGCAAAGGATGGTGCTAAAAAATTAACAAATTATTCTAAACGCGACACAAAAAAAAATATGAATAAATTAGAAGGTAATAAAGGTTTAAAAGATAAAGCTGAAGGAATAGCCAAAGAAAAGGTAAATAAAAAATTAGCAGATATAAATAAAAAAAGACAAGATGGGGGGTTGCCCCCATTGTCTCCAAAAGATACAAAGGCATTTACTGATAAACAAACTGGTAAAGAAATGAAAAAAATAGTGTCTAGTAGAAGTGCATTGAAAACTATGAAAAAAGATATTATGAGGAATGAAATAAAACAAAAGGCTACCACGTTAGGAATAGGTGACACACCACTAAAAACAAGTAAAAAAACATTAAAGAAATTAGAAGCAGCACAAGGAAAAATAGATAAAATGGCTCAGTTAAAAGGTGCAAATGGAAACCCGATTGGTAAAGCTAAAGCAAAGGCAATGGTTATGGGTGGATTATCTGCAAAACAAGGTAAAACTAGAGCTGAAAGGAAACTTGCTAAGGCTAAATTAGGTCCTATGGCAACTTCAATGAAAAGTGCAAAAAAATTATCAAAGGCACAAAATAAAATAAAAGAAAAACTAGATGCCGCTAAAGAAAGTGGTGCATCAAAAACACAGCTTAAAGCAATGGAACAAGGTATGAGAGCAAGAGCATCTACTTCTTTCTTGCAAAGAAAAATTACTAAAAGAGGTCAATTTAAAGAGGCTACAAAGGGTGAAAGACAAGTCAAAAGAGATATGAAAACTAACGAAATGATTGAAAAGGCTGGTAAAAAAAATACTTTTGGAAAAGGTGCTATTGCTGCAGATAGAAAAAGGTTATTAGGTGAAAAGACAGGGGATATTGAGAAATTAAAGCAAAAATTAAAGAAGGCCAACCCTGAAGAAAGAATAAGATTACAAGCACAACTTAAAAGTGCACAAAAAAACGTCCAATCTTATATAAAAACAACAAAAAAAACCGCAACTAGTGAAAGAAGAAAAGAAAAGGTAAAATCTGGACTAAAGACATTAGGAAAAGGTTTATATAGAACTGGAGCAGCAGCTGTGACAGCAGGTCAATCTGAAAAAGCTGGAAGAAAAGCTTTCGGTAGAGCAGCATCTGTTGCAACATTAGGATTCTCAAGATTAGGGCAGCGATTATCACAAGGAGCTGAAAAAGCAATTAGAAAAAAATTAGGGTTTAGTACAAATAAAGTTAATAGAAAAATAGCTTCTTCATCTATAATAAACAAATATACTACTGCTGGAAGCGCTGTTGGAAGAGGTGCTTTAACTGCTGGAAGTGCATTGGTAGCGATGCCTTCAGCTGCTAAAAGGGCTACTGGAAGAGCATTGAGCGGTACTTTAGCTGCTGGAAGGGCTGCTACTGGTGCTGCTGGAAGAGGTACTTTAGCTGCTGGAAGGGCTGCTTTAACTGCTGGAAGTGCAGTTGGAAGTGCATTTGTAGCGATGCCTTCAGCTGCTAAAAGGGCTGCTGGAAGAGCATTGAGTGGTACTTTAGCTGCTGGAAGGGCTGCTACTGGTGCTGCTGGAAGAGGTACTTTAACTTCTTTGAAAGCTTTAGCAGGGACATTTGGATTAACAACAAAAGGTAGACAGGCATATGCAACTGCTGGAAAAGGGTTATTAAGAACTACAAAAGCCGCGGCTACATTAGGTGGAACTGAAATATATAGAAGAAGCGAGATAGGTCAAAGAAGTAAATTGGATCAAAGACAATTAAAACAAATGAGAAATAAGGCAAAATTAGATAAAACTTTTAACAAGATTTTATCTAGAGGCGTCACACCAGCTGGAAAAAAAGCTGAAAAAAAAGCTGAAAAAAAACGGAGCAAGTTATATAATAAAATTGAGGCTAGAAAGAACAAAATACAGAAAACACAAGGACAACTTAATAATAGAACAAAAAAAAAGATCGCAAAAAGTCAAGCTATTGCTAACAAATTAGTAAGTAAACAAAATAAAGCAACAGCCAATATTAAAACATATGGAGAAATTACTAAGACCCAAAGAGCTGCACGAAACAAACGGACGGGAACCCGAGAAGCTAAAACAGCTAAAAATTCCGAAGAAATGGATGCATTACAAAAGCAAGTAAATCAACAAAAGATAAACGGACAAAAATCCGCAAATCAACAAGCAAATACCCAAAAAAGAGCAAAAAAATTAATGGCGGCACGAAGAGCTGGAAGTAAAGAATCCTCTAGTAAAATATTGGGAGACAAACCATCCAATATAGTCCAACCAAAAAAAAAAACAAGAACACAAAAGGTTATTTCTGGTTTTAAAAAAATGGGTAGAAAGTTGGCTGGACGTTCAAAAAACAAAACAGCAACTACTGCAAGCTCTAATGGCACAAAGATGACAAACGCAGAAATGCTTATGGCATCTACAAGCACAAGCACAAGCGCAAGCGCAGTATCCACAAACGCAGTAGTCACAAACGGAGCAACCGCATCCGCAAACGGAGTAGCCACAAACGGAGTAGCCACAAACGGAGTAGCCACAAACGGAGTAGCCACAAACGGAGTAGCCACAAACGGAGTAGCCACAAACGCAAGCGAAGTAGTCGCAAACGCAGTAGCCACAAACGGAGCAACCGCAAACACAGTAGCCGCAAGCGGAGCAGCACCAAACGCAAGCGAAGTAGTCGCAGTCACAAGTCCAGAAAACGCAGTAGTCGCAAACGCAGCCAAAGCAGCAGTCGCAAGCCCAGCACCCACAAGCCCAGCAGTCGCAAACGGAACAGCCAGTCAAGCACCCACAAGTCCAGCACCCACAAGCCCAGCAGTCGCAAGCCCAGCAGTTGCAAACGCAGTAGCCATAAATGAAGCAGCCACAAACGCAAGCGGAGCAGTCGCAAACCCAGCAGCCGCAAACCCAGCAGTCGCAAACCCAGCAGTCGCAAACCCAGCAGTCGCAAAACCAGAAGGCACAAATGCAAACGCCGCAGTCGCAAACCCAGCAGTCGCAAAACCAGAAGGCACAAATGCAAACGCCGCAGTCATAAGCGGAGCAGCCACAAGTGTATTGGGATAGATGTTAATTAAAATCAAAGACGACAAAATCTTATTAACACGTTTAAAGAAAGTCCTTATTGGATAAATTATACGAATAAGTGCAACTCTTATTTCTTATAGTTAAAAATAATTAAAATAAAAAGCTAAAAAGACCTTTTTTCTTTTTGCTTACAACCTTTGCTCTTTTAATACCTTTAGCAACTTTCTTTTTTGTTCTTATTTCGGGTATTCTTTTATATAATCCTACATTTCTACAACTTTTTAGTATTTTAGATTGAAGATCTTTAGGAATATCTGAAAATTTATTAAAAAACGCTTTTTTGTTATATGTAACTAATCTATAATGATCACCACTATATGTTAATATAATATATCCATTGGGCTTATAGTCAATATCATCTTCTGGTTTATCTATCCATGGATGTTCACAATCCCGTAATAATTGTTTTAAGTCACTTGAAGGGTCTATTTTTATATGATGAGCTTCTAAATATGGTGTTACCATCTCGCGTAATTGTCTTTCATCAGTTACTTTGTTTAAAATATACTCATATTCTGATTTAGTGATGTTGCATATACCACATTGTGGTTCAGTATTAGATATATTCATATCTCCACATTGTAATACATTTTCTAAATTCCCTTCATCAAAATTAACTTCACTTAATATAATAAACTTCATGTTTAGAGTCTTTTCTATTGTTCCAATTGCCCATGAATCTGCCCAAAATTTATTTGTTCTCAAATAACTGCGCATTTGTTCTAAGGTTTCAATATTTCCAATATGTTTAAATTCATCAAGAATTATTTTGGCATTTTCCTTTTCTTTTCTAATTAATCTGTCTTTTTCTCTATTTCCAGTAAAGGCTGAATTTTTTATTACTAAAGCGTTATAATATAATGTTTTGTAATGAGTGAAATTTTGAATTTTATAATTATCTACTAATATTTCTCTCTGTGATTCGACATCATGTTTTCCTTTTGTTGCAATATTTATTGTATCAAAAAAGCAATCACCTTGGGCTAATGTTTCAACTATATTATATTTACTATTTTTAAAGTATTTTTGGATCCAAGGTCTATCATCATTCGAATTACTTCCAAAATTATTACTTGAATTACTTGAATTACTTCGAGAATTATTACTTGAATTACTTCGAGAATTATTACTTGAATTACTTCCAGAATTATTACTTGAATTACTTCCAGAATTATTATTTGGTGATATAGACTGCTTCGTTGGTGGTGTAGGTGTAGGTGTCTTTGCTGGTGTTGGATGTGTCTTTGGCTGCTTCGCTTGTGGTGTAGGTGTAGGTGTCTTTGCTGGTGTTGGTGTCTTTGGCTGCTTCGCTTGTGGTGTAGGTGTAGGTGTCTTTGCTGGTGTTGGATGTGTCTTTGGCTGCTTCGCTTGTGGGGACTGCTTCGCTGGTGGTGTAGGTGTCTTTGGCTGCTTCGCTTGTGGGGACTGCTTCGCTTGTGGGGACTGCTTCGCTTGCGCTTGTGGGGACTGCTTCGCTTGTGGGGACTGCTTCGCTTGTGGGGACTTCTTTGCTGGTGGTGTAGGTGTCTTTGGCGGCTTCGCTTGTGGTGTAGGTGTCTTTGGCTGCTTCGCTTGTGGTGTAGGTGTCTTTGGCGGCTTCGCTTGTGGAGTATATTTTCTTTTACCAGCTTTAATATCATCTAATAATTGCAAGAATCCTTGGGGATCATTAGTAAATTCTTCTGGTATACAAAAACCAATATTTTTTCTTCTTATACCAGACTTCATATGTTCTGTAGCACAAACACTATATCCAGAATGATGTTTTGACTTATAACAATCATAATGTGTTTTATCTACTTTTTTCACCTTACCTTCTTTTTCAGTAAATGGAATCTTACATAGTCCTTCTTGTATAGTTTCACTCCCATCTTTTCTCTTATCTGAATAAATAGGTCTATTTCCCGTATCTAAGTTAAATTTATAATTAACTGCATATCTTCTTTTTAATTTAGTTTTAGTTATTGACGGTTTTACACTAAAAATCTTTTTCGACTGCTTCGCTTGTGACTGTGACTGTTTCGCTTGTGGGGACTGCGGCTGCTTCGCTTGCGCTTGTGGGGACTGCGGCTGCTTCGCTTGCGCTTGTGGGGACTGCGGCTGCTTCGCTTGCGCTTGTGGTGATGATAGATTTGAATTATTTGATGAAGTTGAATTATATGTAGTTTTTCCGTCTTTAATATCATCTAATAATTTACTAAACCCCTCTGGGTCATCTGAATATTCTTCTGGTATACAAAAACCAAGTTTTTTTCTTCTAACACCACTTTTATATAATTCTGTTGCACAAACAGTAATATCATCTTCGGGGTGATGTTTTGACTTATAACAATCATAATGAGTTTTAGGTATTTTGGGAGCCTTACCTTCTAATTCTATAAAAGGAAACTTACATTTACCTTGTTTAAAGGCTTCTTGTGTTGTTCGTTTATATGATGTAAGTATCTTTTTGCCAGTTTTAAGATTAAATTTGTAGTCAACAGCATATCTATTTTTCATTTTTTTGCGAGAAACTTGATTATCATTAACACTTTGTGTTGGTTTTACTGTTTTAAATTTCGTTCTTTTGATTTGAGATTTTTCTGGTGAATTTTTTACACTTAAAAGTGATTTTTTTTGACCTTCATCACAAAATCCAAAAGTTTTCATTCTTCCTTTATGAGCTTTTGATTCTTCTGTAAATACTGTCGTTGCACATATTTTTCCATTTAATTCTGGCACAGCTAGATGAATATTGCAACCTTTGTATTTCTTTTTGACTTCCGTGTCACCTCTTAAACTATACATTTCTAAACATTTACCTGGTTTAACTGAATAATTATTTTTAAATATTTTAAATTTTTTACCTAACTGTTCTTGATTATTTTTATCAACTGAAACACCATGTAGTTCTGATGACTTAATTAATTTAATCCTAGGTATTTTAAGTTTTTTTGGTCTATTTGATATATTATTATATGATACATCCTTTGTTTCATTATCTACATATAAATCTTCATAATAATTATAATTTAAGTATTTGTTTTTCATTTGGAACACAATTTTACCTATTAAATCTTCATATTCATTCTCAGTAAGTAATATAGTATTAATAGTATTTGTAAAATTATATTTTCTATTTACGCTTTGGGATCTAAATAATCCATCACTAGTATTTAGTAATAATTCGTCAACTAAAAAGGTATTGAATTTATTATATAATAATTCTGGAATATTCATAACACATCCACCTATATTTAATGAAACCGACGTTCCATCTAAATCAAATGAATCACTACCTTTTTTAATATAATTACAACCTTTTTTCTTAATGCATTTTTTATTACTCAAACCAAAACAATTATCAATATTTTCTAATTTAGACTTAGATTTATTTATTATTTTTATTAATACTTTATCGAAAAAACCATGCAATATTTCTCTTTTGGATGAAATCGGTATAACACTGTTTGTCAAAATATATTTAATTTTATTCTTGGTTTCAATATTATAATCTAAAAATGAAGTTATATAATTTTTTAATTGTATATATAAATTCAATTCATTCATAAACTCATTTACATATTCTAATCTTTCATCGTTTGTTCCACTATTAGCATAAAGAGAATTATCAATATCTTCGTCATAATTAAACTCTATTAATTTTTTAGTTTCTAGATCACTTTTAATTTTTTCTTCATTGATAGGAAGATAATTATCTTCTATAATTATCCCATGAATTATATCTTCATTTTTTGTATAAACAATATCATTTAAATTTATTAATTTTTTCTTTTCTTTAAAAAGAATAGCATTTATATTCTCATATTCTTCTAATAATGATTTATAATTTAGTCTAGCAACATCTTTAATATTTATACTTGGTATATCAAATGCATTATAATTAAAATTATTTGTGTAAATTATTACATTGTTTTTGGTAAGCAAACCAATACCTTTAAAATATTTATCAATAATTTTTTTTTGTATATGTAGTTCTGGTATTTTAATTATTTCGAATGCAGAAATACCATTGACATCACAATTCATTTTTAACAACTTAAAAAAAGTGTTTAGTAAGGCTTCGTTTTCAATATAAGGATAATCTATTGGATATCTCATTTGATCAAATCCTCCGGTTTTTTCGGTAAAAACAATATTTTCGAAATAATTTTCATTTTTAAACAATATAATATTTTTATTTTCCTCATTATAGCTGTTTTTAATATCATAATTTTTAGGGCATAATAATGATACCTTTTCTTCTCCATCAACATTACTATTTTCTAAAATAAAAATATTTATATTAAAGTGTTCGTCATATATTTCTTTTCTACTTACTAAATCTAATAAAAGTTTATAGTCCTTTACTACATTGTTATCGCAAATATATCTTTTGTAGTTTTCATACGAAAAGAAAATATCAAATAAGTATTTATATCTATAATAATCTTTACTTTTTCTTACAAAAATGTCAATTATTTTATCTTCGCTTAAACTTAAAATAGATTTGCAATCTAAAAATTTAATGAATTCCTTTTCATGAGAACACCAAAATATAACATTTTTTATTACATTTTTTTTTATATAATCATTTTCAATATTCGATGGTAAGAAATACTTAAATATATCACCACAATTTAACTCTATAAATATTTTAGGTGTCAAATTTCCAATTATTAGATTAAAAATTTCGTTAAGTGAAGTTATTTTATTACTTTTACTATTGTAAATAGATAATAAAAATGAATTGTTGAAATTTTGATTACATCCCATTCTAAAAAATAATCGAGCCTTTACAGCATATTCATCACCCTCATTCGTTTTTGTATTATTTACCCACATACCATATTCTTTATTAAATTTTTCAGGACTTTCATTATAAAGAGCTACTTCATTTTTTTCTGCTAATTTTATTACATTAATAATTTCACCCTTTAAAATCATTTTATTTGTATCATACCCATTTAACATTAAATCTAGTTTATTTGGCAAAACACCATATTTATTATTTGGAAGTGGGAATTTATCGGAACCTAAAACATAACTAATTTCGGATTTTTTGTCTGGAATTTCATATTTATATGAATTTTCACTATCTTTAGAAAAAAGCGTATAATATTTTTCTTCCTTTTCATATACCACAATTGTGATTCCATCAATATATTCAATATTTAAATTTGTAAATCTTGTTGTATCAACACTGTTAGTTGCGTTAATTGTTTTTACTTTTATTGTTTTCTTTTTTTTATCAATTAATGCAACATTATCATTTATTTTTAGATTCTTATTAAGCTTATATCCAGCTTTTAACATACTTTCATCTTTCATATCATAAGAAAAATCATCTACATGATGTAGTAAACACTTTTCAAAATTTCTTGTAACTTTTACTTTGCTAGTTTTATTTACCTTTGATTTATTAGCATTACAACAAATCATACATAGTCCTCTTGGGTGAAGTTTAGGATCCAAGAAACTAGGATATGCTATTTTTTCAGTTCCTTTTAAATATAAATTCCACTTTTCTTTGTATGAATTCAATATTTTTTCATTTTCACTATCAGATGCACCTTTCTTAAATTTATTTTTTTTTACATCTTCAATAAAGTCATCTGGAATCTTCTTGTCACCCCAATAATTATTTGATTTTCCTTTTCTAAGTAAAACTGTTCCTGAATCTATTGTTTTATCTTTGTTGTCAATTATTGTTCCATTACATATTGGACATTTACCATCATTTTCGATTAATTGAAGTGGTGTTATTACTATATTATCTTTTATGCACCAAATTCGTGGACAAATATAATTATTTATTTTTGTAGAATCTGACCCCCACTTTATTATATCATTTTGAATTTGGGTTAATGCTGTATTACGAGTTGGATTATCTCTCATGTTTTCTATATCCAAATCAGTTATAACTAAAGGTTGTCTCATATCTACGGCTCCACATTTACTACTATATGGTTCATATAAATTATTTGACTTAAAAAAGAATAAATTATTGTCTCTTATTTTTCTGTTTTTTATCATATATTCTCTTATTGTTTTAGGTAATACTTTTAATGATTCTTGGGTTTCTTCATCTTCTACTTCTACTTCTTTATCATCTTCATTATTTTTGATTGTTGAAGAATTATTTACCTGTTTTGGTTTTAAGACCTTAGGTAGGTCTTTAGAATTAGAATTAGAATTAGAATTAGAATTAGAATTAGAATCACTATATTCAATTTCTATATCGTCGTCATCTGCAAATGTTTGTTTAGTAATTTGTTGTTTTAATAAAATCGGTTCAATAACAGCTTCTGGTCTTGATAATTGTTTAACATATTTTTTATCAGATTTATCTTCATGAAGCTTATTAAAAATTTTATTTAAATAGTTTGAGATTGATTCTAATTCTGATATATTATTCAGATTTAATAATGATACAACAAAAGAATTTTTAATATTTCCATTACTAATAACAAGATCGACTAGTTCATAAATAGTTTCTACTTTCTGATTATCATATTTCATCTTATCAACAAAATTATCTAACATATTTAGTGCATCAATGTTTGTTTTATTAAACTTAAATTTTAATTCAGGAATCCATATTTTTTCCTTAAATATTCCTATTTCACTTGCATTTCTTAATAATGGAATAGTTGTTTTATTTATATTATCTCTTAAAATTTTAAAATATTTGAATAGATTTTCTTCACTATCAAAGTTATTAATATTTTTATATTTATATGTTAAATCATTACTATTATTATCAAATTCGTATGCATGTGTATAATATTTGTTTAATATTGCTTTAATATTTGTTAGAGTTATATTTTTCTTCGGTATATTGATATCAATGTAGTAAAAAACATTAATATTTATAAAATCTATATTGCTATAATTCTTATTTATTGGAACTATATTTATATTGTTATTCTTATTAATCGAAGTAATTATTTTATTTACATTGTCAAAAATATTATTTAAATCATGTGTATTTATAAAATCTTGTTCATTTAAAAATTTAATTTGATAATCTCCATTATTAAATAAAATAAAGGAAAAAAAATGTTCATTGAGATCACTTTCATATCTAATCTTAAAAACTATTGATTCTAACTTATTATTATATTTTGAAACACTATTTAAATATGATTCTTTAGGAATATTTGGGTTTCCTTTCCAATCTTCAAACGTTTTACTTGTTATATTGTCTCTTTGTGTATTGTAGACATTTAAATAGTTTTTATAATCATAATGATTTTTTTCTATTTTTTTCAAATTTGATAGATCAAGTAAATGACTTTTAAGCTGTGTTTGATAATTTTGTATCTTGGAATAACCCAATTTTCTTAATTTCATATATTTTATTTTTTGTTGCAAATCTTTTATTCGATATTTGATGGATTCTGTGTCAAAACTATTGTTATTAATACCATATTTATAAACTTTATAAAGGTTATTTCTTATAAAATTCCTATATTTGATATGTGGAATAGTAATACTGCAATTTAGATTTTCAAATATATCTTTCAAACTAAGATTAAGTTTTTGATATTGTTTGCTATAAACAATTAAATTATTAAACTTTGAATTTTCAATATCAAAATACTTGTGTTCTATTTTTGTTCTACTAAGTTCATTTATTAATAAATTATTTTGATCAATTATTTTTGCCTTTTCTCTACGATTTTCTTCAAATAAGTCATTTATTTCGTTTGATTGAACCCCTTTTATAAATGGAAACATTAAAGATTTTATTTTTTGAAAATTATTACTTGAACTAAATTTTTTTTGATAATCTTCAAAATTCACTAAAAATAATTCATTGTTTAATTTATCATAATTTCCAATTACAACATTATGTTCTGTAAATATATCTTCTCCATCACTATTTCCTTCAAAAAGTTCATTTTTAGTTAAAGAACAACTTAGAAATTTCTTTCCGAAATTATTTTTATAGTAGAATCCCAATGGTTCTTCTATTATTCTAAAATTAGGATTTATTTTGTCATTTTTTAATCTAAGAGTATAATCATTAATATTATTATTTTTTACAAAAATCAGTTGATTTTGTGGTAGTAAATTATTTATTTTAAATATTAATTGTTTAAAATCATTTATATTGTATTCTTCAATGTTAATATTAAATATATGTGTGTTTTTTTTAATTAATTCAATATTACTATAAAGATTCCTTAAAGAATTTATTATTTTAGTCTTTTCGACATCATTTGTTTTATGGTAATTTTCAATATTTTCTTTTTCTTCTTCTGAAACTTGTGGAATAAACGCATATGTTTGATTAGTAAAAATATTTGTTAAAAAAGATATTTTCAACTTGTCCATTAATATAAAAAGAGAAAAATAATATAATTATTAAAATATTAATTATGTTAATGGTGTATCGGTAATTTTAATACCACAATAATCTTCGGGGTGTTTATTATAATCGATATGCTTGTAGATCTTTAATCCAATACCTTTTTTTAATAAAAATCTCATATTATCCCAAAATTCTGTTGTATGACCTATACTTTTTGACATTAAATGTGCTAACTCGTGTATTGCAACAAACATCATTGTATTTAAATCTACTAGTTCGTTTGAATCTACACCTCCTTTTTGTCTTAAACAAAATACTATTTTTTCACCTTTATTAATTGAATATGATGTATATGCATTTCCTGGAGAACTTTCACTTATATTATTTGGCTTAAAATTTTTTTTCAATCTTTTAATTCCTTTATTTATTTCTATGTCATATTTCTTTTTATTTGAATTCATTTCACTAAAAAGCGATTCAACTATTTTTGAACAATTAGATCTTATCTTAGATAGTAATAGTGCAGCTTCTTCTTTATCTGGTAGATTTCTAACTAAAAACTCAAATTTATCAATATTTACATATGTTACATCACTTGCCTTATTTTCAAGATAAACATAAAATATTGTTATGCATATTAACACTAAGAAAAATGTAGTAAAATCAGTCATATCTAATATTATAAAACAAAAAAAAACAGGCAATTTGTTTTAAAAAATTGATTTAAAATGATTTTGTTATAAATTAACATCAATAAAGTATGGATACTTTACGTTACAATCAATATGTTTCTGTTGATCCGTCTAAAACACTTGAATTTCAATGTATAGATTGGGTTGCAACAAATGAATATATAAAAACTGAAAACCCAAATCCTAAATCAAAGTTCAAATTTATTTCAAAATATAAGCACGTTATTAAATTATTTGGTATTACTGAGAAAGGACATTCGGTTTGCGTTCATATAAATGATTTCAATCCATATTTCTATATTAAAGTAAATGATGATAGTGATGAGATGTCTAAATCAAAAATTATTGCGGCAATTAAAAACAGTGTTGATGAAAAGGTTAGCAAAGATGTGATTAGTTATGAATTTGTTGATAAAAATGAGTTTTACGGCTTTACAAATAATAAATTGTTTAGATTTATTAAACTTGTTTTTAATAATTCTTATTCTATGAATAAAATTATTAAATCAATTAAAAAAGGAATAAATGTAAATGGAAAAAAAATATTTTTCAAACTATATGAATCAAATATTACTCCATTTATTAGATATATACATAGTAAAAATATAAAGGCTTGTGGTTGGGTTACCTTAAAACCTCACACATTTGAGATTAACGATATAAAAAAAACAACTTGCACTATTGATGTTGATATAGATCAAGATGATTTAATTTTCAAAGAAAAGAATGAAGTATCACCTCTATTAATTGCATCTTTTGATATAGAATGTAGTTCAAGTCATGGAGACTTTCCTTTACCAAGTAAGACTTATAAAAAACTGGCATTTGAGCTTTATGATATTTATAAAAATAAATGCAAAACAAAGAGTTTTGATATTTTGCCAAAAGAAGAAAAGATTGAAATGTTTGTAAATCATATTATAGATGCATTTAATCAAGAAGGGAATGATGTAAGTCCAATCTATGTAAAAGAAGAAGAAGATTTGCCAGATGAATATACTATTGAAAAAGTTAGTAAAAGATTATACAATATTTTGATTCGTCAAGAATCATATAAAATTATGGCACTTGATTTGCTTAGAAATTATATTGTTTCTAAAATTAAGTTCATTGATGCAAATAAAAAACTTTATAAGGAGCATTTGATTTGCTTGGTTGAAGATGCATTTTGTAATAATCCTACAGCAAAAATAAATCAAACTATGAGTAGTATTTATACAAAGACAAATAATAAACCTTCAAAATATGATATTGAAAATGTTTCTAATAAATGCAACAATGTTATATTCAATAATATAAAAAAAATGATAGATGATTTGAAAAAAGAAGAAAATAACAATGAAAAATCAAAAGATTATCTTTTAGATATAGTAACAAAAATTTTGTATAGTTGCTATATTTGTGAAAATATGGCTACACCTGACAAAATTGAAAAAATTAGTAAAAAATATAATTTAGATAAAAAATTTACAGAATTGTTTGTTTCCAAAGTATCAATGTGTGTTAATTCACTTTATAGTATATTAGATGAAAAGTTTCCGGATATTGATAAGTCACGAGATACTTATTGTAAACGAATCACAGAAAAAATGGATTGGAGTTTTCCACCAATTGAAGGTGATAAAGTTATTCAAATTGGAACAACTGTGCGTAAGTTTGGGGAAAAAGACTGCTTTATAAGACATATAATTACTTTGGGGACATGTAGTAAAATTGATAATGCTATTGTTGAAGCATATGACAATGAAAAAGATGTTTTATTGGCATGGACTAAATTTATTCAAAAGTTGGATCCAGATATTATCACAGGTTACAATATCTTTGGTTTTGACTTTAGTTTTATGTGGAATCGTGCAGAAGAACTTGAATGTGTTGAAGAATTTTCAAAGTTAGGAAGAGTTAATGTAATTGATAGAAAAAATGAGACAACAAAAATAAAGTCAAGTAGACTTGAGATAAAAAAATTAGCTTCATCTGCATTGGGAGATAATATTTTAAAATATATTTCAATGGATGGAAGAATTGTAATGGACCTTTTTAAAATTATTCAGAAAGATTTCAATCTAGTTTCCTATAAATTAGATTATGTTTCTGAATACTTTATAAATGATAAAATTATTAGCATAGATGGTAATAAGTTGAAAGTAAGAGGTGTTGACACTTTATTAAAAGGAAACTTTATTACTATAAGTTTTGGCAAAGATAAAAAATATAAGAATAAAAAATTTAAAATTAATAATATTGATGGAGATACTATAACATTGAATGAAAATATTGAATCTTCATTATTGGAAAAAAAACCAAAATGGACATTGTCCAAAGATGATGTTAGTCCACAAGATATATTTAGACTTCAAGATGGAAGTGCAGATGATCGTAAGACTATCGCAGTATATTGTATTCAAGATTGTGAGTTATGTAATAATTTGATTGATAAATTGAAGATTATTACAAATAATATTGGTATGGCAAATGTTTGTTTAGTTCCTTTGTCATATCTATTCTTGAGAGGTCAAGGTGTAAAAATCTTCAGTTTAGTTTCAAAGGAATGTAGTGAATACAATACTTTGATTCCAGAAATTAAATGTGAATCTGAAGAAATTGATCTAAGAAATATGAGGAATGATGATAGTGGAAAATCAGTCGAAATTTTTGAATATAGTGAAGAAGCTAATTTTATACCAAAAGATAACGATGGAGGTTACGAAGGAGCAATTGTGTTGAAACCAAACCCTGGTATATATCTTGAAGAACCCGTAACTGTTCTAGATTATGCTTCATTATATCCGTCATCTATGATTAGTGAAAATTTATCACATGATTCTATTATTTTGGAAAATAATGATGACACAAGGAAATATTTAGGAGAAAATGGTATAAAAGAATTGGAAAAGATTGGATTTGATGCGGTTGATGTAACTCATGATGTATATAAATGGATAAATCCTAAAATTAAAAGTAAAGGTAAGCAAAAAGTAGGAGTAAAAACATGTAGATTTGCACAACCTAAAGATGGGTCTAAATCGATTATACCAAATATCCTTCGAAAATTGTTAACAGCTCGTAAAAATACAAGGAAAAAGATAAAATATGTAACGGTTCAGTATAAATTAGAAAATGGTAATAACAAAACTTATGTTGGTGTTATTGATAAAAAAGAAGGAAAAATTATTTTTGGTGATAATATAATAGATGAAGATGCACTAATAAGTATGAAAGATACTTATAATGACTTTGAAAAATCGGTATATGATGGTTTACAGCTTGCATTTAAAATTACTGCAAATTCTTTATATGGTCAGATTGGGGCAAGAACAAGTCCGATTTATTTGAAAGATATTGCTGCTTCGACAACTGCAACTGGAAGAAATCTATTATATACTGCAAAAGATAAAACAAAAGAATACTTTCCAGAAGCTGATATTGTATATGGTGACACTGATTCTATATTTATTAATTTCAATCCAAAAGATAAAAATGGAAAAAAGCTTAAAAATAGAGAAGCGTTGAAAAAATCCATTGAAATGGGTGTTGAGGTTGAGAAATATATCCAACAGTTTTTAAAACCACCCCATAAGTTAGAATATGAAAAAACATTTTGGCCATTTATCTTGTTTTCAAAGAAAAGATATATTGGAAACAAATATGAATTTAAAACTGGAGAAAAGGATTTTACACAAACAAGTATGGGTGTTGTTTCAAAGCGTAGAGATAATGCTGATATTGTAAAACATATATATACAGGTGTTATAAATATTTTAATGGAAGAAAGAAACCTTGAATTGTCAATTAAATTTTTGCAAGGAGAACTTGAAAAACTATTGGCAGGTAAGTTTGGTATGGATATGTTAATTATTACAAAAAGTCTTAGAGGATATTATAAGAATCCGGGACAAATAGCACATAAGGTATTAGCAGATAGAATGGGTATAAGAGATCCAGGTAATAAACCTTCGTCAAATGATAGAATTCCATATGCTTATATTAATGTAAAGGGTAAAGTTGATAAACAGGGTGATAGAATTGAACATCCTGATTTTATTAGAGAAAACAATTTGAAACCTGATTATTTATTCTATATTACAAATCAGATTATGAAGCCTGTAGTGCAGATTTATTCATTGGACGTTGAAAAATTAAAAGGATATAAATATAATGATGGTTATTATGAAGATAAACTAAAGTATTTATTGGAGTCTAAGACTGAAGAAAAAGCTCTTAAGAAAATCGACGAATTACGAAATGAAGATGCGTCTGATATTGTATTTGGTGATATACTTAGAAAAGCAAGAAATAAAAAAAGTAATAGTAGAGAAATTACTGATTTCTTCAAGGTAAAATAAATTAAAAATAAATTAAAAATTATCTTTTATTATATTATATTATATTATAATGCCTAGAAATAAAAAAAAACCAGGAAATTACTCTAATACTAATAATAATAGTAAGATTGTTTTTACACCACAAGCTAGTGCTTCTCCAGAGAGAGTTGGTCGTCAGTATAGTGCTACTCCAGAGAGAGTTGGTCGTCAGTATAGTGCTTCTCCAGCGAGAATTGGTCGTCAGTATAGTGCTTCTCCAGCGAGAGTTGGTCGTAGTAGTCACTCAAAACCTAAAAAGATTAGCACCAAGCGAAGGATAGTTAAACCCCCAACCCCCACAAAATCATGTTTTGGAAGAGCGTGCAAATTTTTTGGTATTTCTTCTGGAGGATCAAGAACAAAAATTAGAAGGAAAAGAAATAATAATAAAAAAACGAAAATAAATGTTAGAAAATACAGAAAATATTAAATATAATTAAACTTCATTAAAATCGTCATCGTCATTATTAACATTAACAGCAGGTATTTCCCGAATATCTTGTCTACATGTAGGACATGTAATCTTTTGTTCAAACCATTTATCTATACATCCAACATGAAATACATGGTTGCATTTATTTAATCTTCTAACAACATCATTTTTTCTTATAATGTCCATACATATTAGACATTTAGATTCATTTGTAGAATCTTGAATAGACAAATCTTCTTGAGTTGAGTTGGTAGATGCTTGCGTTTGACTTGAAGATTCTTGCTCTTGGTTTAGTGTTTCTTCATTATTAAATAATTCAATAGTTGTATTCTTAGATACTGATTTATGAGAGATAATAACTTGCGTATGTGTTTCGATTTGTATATTTGTTGGTATTGCATCATTATTTGCAGAAGTTAAGATATTATGAACTCTTTGAGCAAAACTTGTTGCAAAATTTTCATTAAATGGAGTATTTGTTCTATTAGGATTAGC
>Ga0257126_1000397_pt1 | contig 36191 bp, 31 predicted proteins | sample SI060_120mmetaG_FD_190151 | JGI IMG/M metagenome (GOLD analysis project Ga0257126, IMG submission 190151) | Marine microbial communities from Saanich Inlet, British Columbia, Canada - SI060_120m | ecosystem: Environmental > Aquatic > Marine > Inlet | place: Canada: British Columbia | collected... | reverse complement strand
GTGGCGCTCCTTTACGTTCATAATGATAAACTAAAAAGGGCCCGCAAGCACATTTGCCTACGAGCCCTTTTCAAAAAGAATGACAAGCTTAGAACTGGTTCATCGTATTGTCTTCGCCCGAAGCCAAGAGCGCCATGTCACCCGAGAAATACTCTTTGTGATCATCGCCAATGTTGGAGCCAGCCAAATCTTGGTGCTTGACCGAAGCCATGCCACGACGGATTTCTTTACGCTGCACATCGCGCACATAGGCCAACATGCCCAAATCGCCGAAATAGCCTTCCGACAGAACATCCGTTCCCAGAGCCGTATCGTGATAGGTCGGCAAAGTGATGAGATGGTGGAAGATACCCGCTTCGCGAGCGCCATCGGCTTGGAACGTTTGCACTTTGGCATCGGCTTCTGCGGCCAATTCGCTATCGTCGAACTTCACGTTCATCAGACCATTTGGCTCGGAAGCTGGGTCTGGATAGGCCGAGACGTCTTTGCCAGCCGCCACCCATTCCGCATGCACTTGATTGCGGAAGTTCAGTGTCCAGTTAAAGCTTGGCGAGTTGTTGTAAACCAATTTGGCGTTTGGAATGGCTTCGCGAATGCGCGAGACCATGCCGCCGATTTGGGCAACATTTGGTTTCTCGGTTTCAATCCACAGCAAGTCCGCGCCGTTTTCCAAAGCGGTGATGCAATCCAAGACACAACGATCTTCGCCCGTGCCGTCTTTAAACGCATAAAGACCATTTGGCAGACGAACCGGTTTCATGGTTTTGCCGCCTTGCGTAATCACTGTCTCGCCTTGCTTGATGCCAGACAGGTCAGAGACTTCTTCGAGTTGCAAGAAAGCATTATATTGGTCGGCCATATCGCCAGGCGTGTGCGACACAGGAATTTTTTGGGTCAGACCCGCACCGAGGCTATCGGTACGCGCAACGATGACGCCATTGTCGACACCCAGCTCGAGGAACGCATAACGCACAGCGTTGATTTTCGAGAGGAAGTCTTCGTGCGGCACGGTCACTTTACCATCTTGGTGGCCGCACTGTTTGGCGTCCGACACTTGGTTTTCAATCTGAATGCAGCAAGCGCCCGCTTCAATCATCTTCTTGGCCAGCAAATAAGTGGCTTCTTCATTGCCAAAGCCGGCATCGATATCGGCGATAATCGGCACAACATGCGTCTCATGATTGTCGATGGCCGCCAGCGCCGCATCGACGTCGCCGCCATTGGCCCGCGCGTCGTCTAGGTCGACAAACAGATGGCGCAATTCGCGCGCATCGGCCTGACGCAAGAACGTGTAAATTTCTTCGATGAGGCTTGCGACCGATGTTTTCTCATGCATCGACTGATCTGGCAGAGGGCCAAATTCTGAGCGCAGCGCGGCAACCATCCAACCGGACAGATAGACGTAAGATTTATCGGTGGTTTTACGGTGACGCTTTACCGCCATCATCATTTGCTGCGCGGTGAAACCATGCCAGCAACCCAAAGATTGGGTGTATTGGCTGCTATCGCCATCATAATCGGCCATATCTTTACGCATGATATCGGCGGTGTAGCGCGCCACATCGAGACCGGTTTTAAAGCGGTTTTGAACTTCCATGCGCGCGGCATATTCTGGGTTAATGGCGGCCCAAGCAGACCCACCGGTTTTGATTGTTGCGGCTTTTTGCGCAACCAAATCACTATATTTCGTCATCACACTATCCTCATAAAAGGGTTTCGGTGAAAGTGACATACAACCATGACACCGGCTTGTCGAGTGAATCCCAAGCTATTGAAAATATTAAAGTAAAAAAGTTTACACAAATTGTCATAATTTTTGTAATATATGTAAACCTTGTAAACTTTTGAGCCGGCTATAGCCCATTAAACTAGGGATAAGCCGTTGATTTATAAAGAGGATAGCGCATGGTCGATTCCGGTCGCTTAGTTGAGAAAAAACTGTTTGCTGGCGCCCGCGTGCGCCGTCTGCGCCGCGAGCAGAGGCTGACGCAGGCCGCCATGGCCGAGGCTTTGGGCATTTCCACCAGCTATCTCAATCTGATTGAACGCGACCAGCGCCCCATCTCGGCACAGATTCTTTTGCAATTGGTCGATGTCTTCGATATTGACCCGCGCGGCTTGGCTGGCGACGAAGAAGCCCGCGCCCAAACCCAATTACACGAAGTCTTCTCGGACCCGATGTTTCGAGACACCCCTTTATCGAAAGCCGAGCTGAAAGACCTTGCCGCCGCCAGCCCGGCTGCCGCCGATGCGGTGGCGCGGCTCTACCAAGAGATGCTGCAAAGCCGCGCTTCCAACGCGCTTTTGGCCGAGCAATTAGAGGGTAGCGACGCCAGCGAAACGCAAGGCGCTGGCATGGCGCTCGATGAAGTGCGCGATTTCATTGTCGCGCAGAATAATTATTTCCCCGTCCTCGACGAAGAAGCCGAGACCCTGCATGAAGCCGTGATGGCGGAATATGACGAGCCCTATTTGGCGTTGCGGGCGCGCCTCGAGCAGCGCCATAATGTGAAAACCCGCATCGCCCCCGTCGAGGTGATGGACAATACGCTGCGCCGCTACGACCGCCATCGCCAGACGATATTTCTATCCGAACTGCTCGACCAACCGGGACGCTCGTTTCAGCTGGCTTATCAATTGGCCTATTTTGAGCAGATACCCAATATTGAGACCATATTGGTCAGCTCTGGCATGGCGAGCGAGGAAGTGCGCACGGTGGCGCGCATTTCGCTGGCCAATTATTTCGCCGCCGCCGCGCTGATGCCCTATGAGGCATTTTTAAAAACCGCCACCGCCAATCAATATGACATCACTTTATTGGCGCGCCGTTTTGGCACCAGCTTCGAGCAAGTGTGCCATCGGCTCACCACCTTGCAGCGCCCGGGCGCGCGCGGCATTCCGTTTTTTCTCATCCGAGTGGATAATGCGGGCAATATATCGAAACGCTTTTCGGCCGGCGGTTTTCATTTCGCCCGCTTTGGCGGCACTTGCCCGCGCTGGCATGTGCATGATGCGTTTCGCATTCCGGGCCAGATTAACACCCAGACCGTGCAGATGGAGGATGGCACGCGCTATCTGTCGATTGCCCGCACGGTGAGCCGCGATAATTCGGGCTTTGGCGTGCCCGATAATCAATTTGCCATTGCCATGGGATGCGAGATTAAACATGCCGATAAGCTGATTTATGCGCGCGGCATGAATACGCAAAACCCGACGGGTGACACGCCCATCGGGGTCAACTGTCGGCTTTGCGAGCGTCGCGATTGCAACCAACGCGCCACGCCGTCGATCCATCGGGCGCTGCGGCTCGATGAACATGTGCGCGGGCTCTCGCCGTTTGATTTTTGAGCGCCGATTGACGCGACAAACCCCACATTGTAGGAAGAAGACATGAGCGAGCAATCACCCGGCCAAGCCCCTTCCAAGCGGCAAGCCAAAAAGCAGAAAAAATTCAAGCCCAAGGCGCGCACCCCCCGCGGGCTTCGCGATATGGCGGGCGATGAGCTGCGCCTGCAAAACCACATGATTGCCACCATCGCGCAAGTTTATGAAAGCTATGGCTTTGGCGAGCTGGACACATCGGCTTTTGAATATGCCGATGCGTTGGGCAAATTTTTACCCGATGACGACCGCCCCAATGAAGGCGTGTTTTCGCTCGAAGATGACGACGGGCAATGGATGAGCTTGCGCTATGACCTGACCGCCCCACTGGCGCGCTATGTGGCCGAGCATTATGACCGCTTGCCCAAGCCCCTGCGCCGCTTTCAATTCGGCCCCGTCTGGCGCAATGAAAAACCAGGCCCTGGGCGCTATCGTCAATTCATGCAAATCGATGCTGACACGGTGGGCGCGGCCAACCAGGCCGCCGATGCCGAAATTTGCATGATGGCCGCCGATTGCATGGAAGCGCTAGGGCTCGAGCGGGGCGATTATGTGGTGCGGATTAACAATCGTAAAATTATGGACGGGCTGCTGGTCGCCATCGGGCTTGACCCCGCAGCAGAAGATTATGAGGCCACGCGGCTGACGATTTTGCGCGCCATGGATAAAATGGACCGGCTTGGGCTCGACGCGGTGAAAGCGCTTTTGGGCGATGGCCGCAAAGATGACAGCGGCGATTTCACCAAGGGCGCCAAATTGACGCCAGAGCAAATCGACAAAGTGGCGCAAATGGTCGCCATCGACGCCAAAGACAGAGACCATGCGCTCGACGCCATGGCAGAGCTCGTGGGCGATACCGATTTGGGGCAACAAGGGCTCGCGGAATTGCGCTATATGGCCGAGCTGTTCACGACGCTTGGCTATGGCGAGGATCGCTTGGCGATTGACCCCAGCATTGTGCGCGGGCTGGGCTATTACACCGGACCGGTTTACGAGATTGAACTGACTTTTGAAGCCCACGACGAGAACGGCGAGCTGGCGCGTTTCGGCTCGGTCGGCGGCGGCGGGCGCTATGATGATTTGGTCAAACGATTTAAAGGCATTGAAATTCCTGCCACTGGCATTTCCATCGGCGTCAGCCGTTTGGCGGCCGCACTCACCCTATTGGGCAAAGCCGGGGCGGGCCAGCCGGATGATTTAATTGTCGTGACCGTGATGGATAAAGAAACCCGGCCGCAGCTGATGGCTTTGGTGCGCGAATTGCGCCAGCAAGGCCTGCGCGCCGAGCTTTATATGGGCGATAGCGCCATGAAAGCGCAATTGCGCTATGCCGACGCGCGCGGCGCGCGATTTGTCGTCATCGAAGGCGAAGACGAACGCGCCGCTGGCGAAGTGACCATTAAAGACCTGCAATTGGGCAAAGAAAAATCGGCCGAAATTGACGATAACGCCGAATGGCGCGCCTCTGAACACGCGCAGCAGCAAGTGTCGCGCGACGATTTAGCGAGCCGACTGAAAGAGCTGACTTCATAAATTGTGATTTAATGCCTTTTTAGTCTAGTATTTATTCAAAATGAACTTCATTTTTAGTAAATATATAAAATATACTTCATTTTAATTGACATATGAACTTCATATCGCTAAATTTGGCCTATGGAAGAGAAACCACAAGCCAATTTGGGCGCTGCCCCCACCCGTTCCCAAACCCGCTTAAGCTCCGCTAGCGGCGTGATTGACGCTCTGGGCGGCACGAAAACCGTTGCGGATATATTGGGCGTCGGGCAATCATCGGTTTCCAATTATCGAAAATTGGGGTTTCCCGCCCGCAGTCACTTCATCTTGTCGAAACTTTGCGCCGAGCGCGGGCTGGATGTGGCGGATGCGGTTTTTGGCGGCATTCGACTAACCCCGCTTGCCAGCGCGCGCGCGGCCGCGGCTGTGCCGCAAACCAAGGCTTTGGATATTTTGACGCGTCAGGGCTTCAAGCCTTTGGCTACGCCCGTTTTGCAGCCCGCCGCGCCCTTTATCGATCGGATGGGCGAAGAAATGCGCCGTCGTTTGTTTACCTTCACCGACCCGGCCGGGGAACAGCTTTGCTTGCGGCCCGATTTGACCATTCCAACCGCCCTCGCCTACTTAGCCCAAGACGGCAGCACAGGCGGCGTGAAAAAATACGCCTATGAAGGCATCGCCTTTCGCTATCAATCGCGCGGCGCGGGCAAGCCTGAAGAGTTTACCCAAGCGGGCATTGAGATTATCGGCGGCGCCATGTCGGGGCCTGAAAGCGATAGCGATGACGCCACAATATTGCGCGACGTGATGCGCGCGGTGGAAGCCTTGGGCGTGCCCCAATACCAAATTCGCCTCAATCATTTCGCCATGCTGCCCTTGTTTTTACAAGGCCTCGGCCTCACAAGCCGCGCCGTGGCGCGGCTGACGCGCGCCTATCATCAGAGCGCCAATTTTGAAACCGTCATCGCCCTGATGGTCGACGAAGAGGCCCGCCCGCTGGCTGCAGACACAAGCCCCTCGGTCAATTTAGCTGGACCGATTATTGCGGGCCGCTCGCCGCAAGACATTCAAACCCGCATCGACCGCTTGCGCGAAGACGCCAATGGCGGCCTTACCCAAGCGCAGGCCGGCACGATACTGCGGTTCTTGAAGTTAACCGGCCCGCTGGAAGAAGTGCTGCAAGACATGCGCCAATTGGCTCCCGACGCCGATCTCTCCAGCGTCACTGATTATTGGCGGGCGCTTGGCGAGAGCTTGTCCCTGGATAAATTGCCGGCCACGCTCACCCTCTCGGGCGGGCGCAAGATGGCCTATTACACGGGGCTCGCCTTCGAGCTTTTCGTGCCCGCCCTCGGCCAGCAAAGCGTCATCGCGGCGGGCGGGCGCTATGATGATTTACTGCAGGCCTTGGGCGCCGCGCGCCCACTGGGTGCCGTGGGCGGCGCTTTGGCGCTCGAACGCGTCGAGGCGGCCGCGCAATTGCAAAAAGGGGCGCGCCCATGAGCCAACTTATCCTCGCCGTGCCCTCGAAGGGTCGCCTCGAAGAAAGCGCCTCCGCTTTATTTACCAAGGCGGGCATCGGGTTAAACCGCGCCGGCGCGCGCGGCTATACGGGCACCGTCCAAGGCATTGAACAAATCGAGGTGCAATATCTCTCGGCCTCGGAAATCGCCGCCCGCCTGGCCGATGGCTCCATTCACTTTGGCATTACGGGCGAAGATTTATTGCGCGAAGAAGTGCCCGATTTGGTTAGCGCCGTGCAGCTTGTGCTGGGCTTGGGCTTTGGCCGCGCCGATGTGGTGGTGGCCATTCCCGATGGCTGGGTGGATGTTCGCACGATGGCGGATTTGGCCGAAGTGGCGGCCGAGTTTCGCGCCAAACACGCCAAACGCCTGCGGGTCGCCACTAAATATACCAATCTCACGGCAGATTTTTTCGCCGAGCACGGGGTAACCGATTATAAATTGGTCGAAAGCTTTGGCGCCACCGAAGCCGCCCCCAATTCCGGCGCAGCTGAAGCCATTGTCGATATCACCTCGACGGGTGCCACGCTGGTGGCCAATCAATTGCGCATCCCCGACGACGGCGTGATGCTGCAAAGCGAAGCCAATTTGGCCGCCTCCCTGAAAGCCAATTGGGACGAGACCGCACGTGCCACCAGCAAGCGATTGCTGTCGCGTTTGGCCGCCTATAATCGGGCGCAAGAATTAGTGCATGTTACGATATCCGCCAAACGCGGCATGGCAGAGCCTGTGCTTCAAAGCGATACAATCGCCGCTTTGGGGCAAGATTTTGGCGCCGTAGAAGACCATTATTTTGCCGGCGCCACCTCCACGGGCGGTAGTTTTTATGGCTTCCAACTGCCGCTTGAAAACCAAGATGGGTTTATTGAAGCGATGCTGCAAAAAGGCTTTTCGCAAGCCAGTGTGTCGAAGCTCGACTTTGTTTATGAAAGCCGCAATGCGCTTTACGAACGGCTTCTCGGCGCCGTATTGTAAGCCATGGGACTTATCGCTGCGATGATTGTGCTGGCCAGCCTCGGCACCGCCTTTTTGTCGAGTATTTTTGGCATGTTGGGCGGGCTTATTCTCATGGGGCTCTTGGCCAGCCTTTTGCCCATCGGGGCGGCGATGGTTTTACATGGGCTCATTCAGCTTACCTCCAATGGCTATCGCGCTTGGCTGAACCGTCGCGATATCGTCTGGCCGATTGTCGCCAGCCTGTTTATCGGCAATGTCATCGCGCTGGGCGGTCTGGCCTTTGTTTCATTTTCGCCAGAGCGCACCAGCGTGTTATTGGCGCTGGGGCTTTTGCCCTATGTGGCCTGGGCTTTGCCAAAAAACTTGGCCTTGGATGTCGCGCGCAAACCCATTGGCATTTTCGCGGGCATGGTGGTGGTTGCCACCAACCTCTTGGCAGGGGTCGGCGGGCCGCTTTTGGATGTGTTTTTTCAGCGCGTCCTTCTCACCCGCCATCAAGTGGTGGCCACCAAAGCCGTGGCGCAAAGTCTTGGGCATTTGTCGAAAATTATTTTCTATGGCGGGCTGGTTGCCACCGCCTCGCGACAAGATTGGCCGAGCCTCTGGCTATTGGGCGCCGCCATGGCGGCTTCTGTGCTGGGCACGCGCGCCGGCAAACGGGTGCTGGACAATATGCAAGACGCGACGTTTTTTAATTGGACGCAGAGGATTCTGCTGAGCGTGGGCGCGGTTTTGATTGCCCGTGCGCTGTATCTTTGGCAGGGCTAAACCGCAGGCATCGCCGCCGCGTCACGGCCATTCGTTTGGCGCGTAATTTAGCAGCCCGCATCCGCATCTAGTTTTCTCTAAACACCACACCCGAGCCACGATTGAGCGGTGTCAGAATATAGTTCAACACCGAGCGTTTTTGACCAATAATATCGACCACCACCGTCATGCCCGGCACAATGTCGACCTCTTCATCGCTTTTCGATAATTTGGCGACTGGCACGGAAATCATCGTCTCATAATAAGGCGGCATATTTTCTTCCTGCGTCGTATTGGGCGCAATGCGCTGCACACTGCCCTCGAGATTGCCATAGCACGACACATCATAGGCGGAGAGCGCCACTTGCGCGACCTGGCCGGGGAAAATGCTGCCAATATCCTCAGACATAATCCAGCGCTAGGCGGGCGGAGTTGCCCAGCTGCTCTTCCAAAGTGGCGCTACGCTCAATTTGAGCCGCGAAACGATCTTCGCGATGACCCGCTATAATCGAGGCATTGCGGCCCCAATCATAGATATGTTGGCGCAAGCTCAAGGTCGCGTTCAAGCCTTTGCCGTCAAATTCCCTAGAATTAGAGCCACCAAACTCATCGGCTCTCGAGGTCTGGTCAATCCATTTGGTTCCGCCCGAAAGCGAGGCGTTGAGGCGCGGATAATAATTCGACTTGCCGAGCATAATTCCCCATTTAGCGTCGCATACCCGTTGTTCGGAGCGCTGCTGACTTGGGTGGTCGCGCAATTTTTGCTGCAAGTCGACAATATGGGGCGGCGTCACGTCGACTTGCGTTACTGGGGCCGCAACCGTCGGTGGTCCGTCATTCGAAGGGGCTAGAGGTGTGTCGGCTTGGGTAATTACTTCCGGCAAGGAGGGTATATCCTTCGCAGCCATGAGGCTGGGGGCGGAAAGCAGAAAACTTGCGCACAGAGCGCTGGAAACGATCAATCTCATACAAACCCCCTCTCTGGAACACAACCAACAGATGTCCAAATTAGGCTTGGAGGCGTTACTATTTGGTTAATGATTTGGCAGTTTTTCTGCCGGTTCCATCATTCTTCTTTTTATTCGGTTTGCCCTCTCAGGCGGGAGCAAACTAGCAAGAACCTGTCGGCATGGCTAGCGAGAAGCATAGATAGTAGATTTGGGCTTCGCGCGCTCAATACAAGCCCCCCCCAAAGGCCAAAAGGCATCGCTTTCAACCCCGCAAAAAAAGGGCTGCTCCAAAGAACAGCCCTTTTGCTTATTTCATTGGCTCTAAATATCTCAAAGAAATATCTCAGAGCAGTCTCATAGGCTACATCATGCCGCCCATGCCACCCATGCCGCTCATGTCTGGCATGGCCGGGGCTGCTGCACCGGCGCGGGCTGGCTTATCGGCAACCATGGCTTCAGTGGTGATCAACAGACCGGCCACAGAAGCCGCGTCGCGAAGCGCCGTGGTAACCACTTTCGCGGGATCCACAATACCGGCCGCGATGAGGTCGCAATAGACTTCGTTTTGGGCGTCAAAGCCAATTTTGCCTTTGCCGTCCAACACTTTGCCGACCACGATAGAGCCTTCGACCCCTGCATTCTCAGAGATTTGGCGAACCGGAGCTTCCAGCGCGCGACGGATGATTTTAATCCCCGCTTGGATATCTGGATTTTCATCTGTCAGCTTATCAATGGCCAATGTGGCAAGCAGAAGCGATGTGCCGCCGCCCGGTACAATGCCGCTTTCCACAGCAGCACGGGTGGCGTTGAGCGCATCATCGACGCGGTCTTTGCGTTCTTTCACTTCGACTTCCGTCACCCCGCCGACTTTGAGAACCGCAACCCCGCCAGCCAATTTGGCAACGCGCTCTTGCAGTTTTTCACGGTCGTAATCGGAGGTGGTGTTTTCGATTTGCGTGCGGATTTGGCCAACCCGAGAATCGACGTCTTTTTTCTTGCTGGCGCCATCAACGATAACCGTCTCATCTTTGGTGATGTTCACCCGCTTGGCGGTGCCCAGCATATCGAGGGTCACATTTTCCAATTTAATGCCAAGGTCTTCTGAGATGACTTGGCCGCCCGTAAGAATGGCAATGTCTTCCAGCATCGCTTTGCGACGATCGCCAAAGCCGGGGGCTTTCACGGCAGCAATTTTCAGGCCACCGCGCAATTTATTAACCACCAAAGTCGCCAGCGCTTCGCCTTCAATATCTTCAGCGATAATCAGCAGCGGACGCGACGATTGCACAACTGCTTCCAAAATAGGCACCATGGCTTGCAGGTTGGTCAATTTGGTTTCATGCAGCAAAATCAGCGGGTCTTCCAACTCGGTGGTCATTTTATCTGCATTGGTGATGAAGTAAGGCGACAGGTAACCGCGGTCGAACTGCATGCCTTCCACGACGTTCAGCTCGCTCTCCAAGCCTTTGGCTTCTTCGACGGTGATGACGCCCTCATTGCCGACTTTTTCCATCGCTTGGGCAATCATTTGACCGATTTCCGCTTCGCCATTGGCCGAGATGGTGCCGACTTGGGCAATCTCTTCGTTCGACTTCACTTTTTTCGACCGTTTGTCGAGGTCTTCCAAAGCCGCGCTGACCGCAAGGTCGATACCGCGTTTCAAGTCCATTGGGTTCATGCCCGCAGCGACCGCTTTATGGCCTTCGCGCACGATGGCTTGGGTCAACACAGTTGCGGTTGTGGTGCCATCGCCGGCGACATCATTGGTGCGCGAAGCCACTTCGCGGACCATTTGAGCGCCCATGTTTTCAAACTTATCTTCCAGCTCGATTTCTTTTGCCACAGACACACCATCTTTTGTGGTGCGCGGCGCGCCGAAAGATTTATCGAGCACAACATTACGCCCTTTAGGGCCCAGCGTTACTTTGACGGCGTCGGCAAGAATGTCGACCCCTTTCATCATTTTATCGCGGGCTTCGGCGCCAAAAATTACTTCTTTAGCCATGATATTCTCCTATCCAACCTGGTTGGCCTTAGCCAATAATGCCCAGGATATCGCTTTCTTTCATGATGAGCAGTTCTTCGCCATCAATGGTTACTTCGCTGCCCGACCATTTGCCGAACAACACACTATCTTTTGCTTTCACATCGAGCGGCGCCAATTTGCCATCGTCGCCACGGGTGCCGCTGCCAACAGCAACCACAATCCCTTGCGAAGGCTTCTCTTGAGCCGAGTCTGGTATGATAATACCACCGCTGGTCTTCGTATCTTCATCAACACGGCGAACCAATACACGGTCATGTAAAGGACGAAATTTCATCTTCTTTCTCCTAGGTTAAGGGCTCCCCATGGAGCTTCCTTGAAAAGTAAAGGGGCACTCACCTGTCGGGAGTGCCACTACGCATAGTTCAGATAGGGAGAAGCCCACAAACTGTCAAGGCTCAGAACAAAAAAAGCGATAAAAAGAGCAAGAAAAAAGTAAGAAAAAAAGCCAAGGGCAAGGCAAAGGAAGCGCAAAAAATAAGGGCCGACAGTTTAACCTGTCGGCCACCAATTACAGCCCGGGCGGAGAAAAACATACGGTAGGTGGGATAAACCGCACGCCTTCCCACAGGCTATTTGAATCAGCGCACTTCTTACGTTGCACATTCTATTTCTAGGAATAAAACGCCGCTTGCAAGAGCGCTTTTTTTAGTTATTTCAATGGTTTAAAATAAAATACATCGAGTTTATTTAAAGACTTTAAGGGCATTAAATGACATTCCACAAAACGTAAAAAACCTGCCGATTCCAGAGGAAACGGCAGGTTTTAAAGTCAGCTCAACAGGCTTGTCGCCAATTAAGCGATGGTTTGGCCGCCATCGATAACCATTTGCTGGCCGGTCATATAGGCGCCGGCTTGACTGGCGAGAAACACCGCCGCGCCCGCAATTTCGTCTGGCATGCCGATCCGACGCATCGGCGTTGTGGCGGTCGATTGCTCCAGAATATCTGGGTTGTCCCAGAGGGCTTGCGCGAAATAGGTTTTAATCAGGCCCGGCGCAATGGCGTTGGCCCGAATGTTTTTCGCACCATGTTCCACCGCAATATTGCGCGCCAGCTGGAAATCAGCCGCTTTGGAAATGCCATAAGTGCCCAACATCGGCGAGCCTTTAATGCCACCGATGGACGAAATAATGATAATCGCGCCATCTTTGCGCTCAATCATGTCTGGCAATACCATGTTGGAGAGCCAGTGATTGGATTTCACATTATTGGCCATGATTTTATCGAAAGCATCATCGGGGCAATCGAGGCTTGGGCCAAAATACGGATTTACCGCCGCATTGCAAACCAGAATATCAACTTGGCCGAAATGCGCTTTGGTCGTGTCGACCAAGTTTTGCAATTGGTCTTTGGCGCCAATGTTGCACTCAACGGTCAGCGCTTTGCCGGGGTGTTTTTCATTGATGGAATTGGTGACCTCATCGCAGGCTGGCGCTTTGCGGCTCGATACCACAACATTGGCCCCATGGTCGGCCATTTGGCGCGCAATCGCCTCGCCAATGCCGCGCGAGGCGCCCGTGATAATAGCGGTTTTTCCTTCAAGATTAAAAAGTGTCATCGTCTGCTCCTTTTTTGTGGGACGTTTGTTGGACGAAAAACTAACAGATATCGCCCTTGCGTCAACTTTTGAATGCACAAGCTCCACCGACGAAGGGCTTGACGCCAGCGCTGGAAACAGGCAGCTTCGCGCTGCATTGCGCCCATTCGCCCAGTGCCATTGATATCCAAAGGTTGCCTGTACCATGACCCAATCTACCGCCCTCCAGCTGCCGCAAATGCTGACCGGATTTGGCCAAATTGCCGAAAATTATGACGCCGTGATTTGTGATATCTGGGGCGTGCTGCACAATGGCCGCGCCCCATTTGCGGGCGTCGATGACGCGTTGAAAAATTTTCGCGACGGCGGCGGCAAAGTTTTGCTGCTCTCCAACGCGCCGCGCCCGGGCCAAACCGCGCTCAATCGGCTCGACGAAATTGGCAATGCGCGTAGCTCCTACGACGATATTTTAACCTCTGGCGATGCCACGCGCACCCGCCTGAGCGAGCTGGGCGCACAAGGCAAAAAATGCCACCACATAGGCCCCGCAAAAGATGCCGATTTAGTGGCCGGTCTAGCTATCGATGTGGTCGAGATAGAAGACGCCGACGTTGTTTTGTTTTCTGGCATGTATCATGACGCCCATGAGACCCCCGATGATTACGCCGATTTTCTGGCCGATATTTTGGCCCGCAAACTGCCCTTGATTTGCCCGAACCCAGATCGGCAAGTGCAAATGGGCGATAAAATTATTTTCTGCGCCGGCGCCGTGGCCGAAGTCTATGAGGCCATGGGCGGCGAAGTAATTTGGATGGGCAAGCCCTATCCCACCGTTTACACCCGCGCCAAAACCATGTTGAGCGAGATGACCGGCCTGAAGGCGCCGCGGCTGCTGGCCATTGGCGATGGCCCTAAAACCGATATTCCGGGCGCGCAAGAAGCCGACGTCGATGCTTTATTTATTAGCGGCGGCTTGGCTGGCGCTTCGGGTGCCAAAGTCGATACGCCCGAAGATGTGGCCCACTTGCTGCGCGACGAAAACACACAAGCGCGCTATGCCATGCGTCATTTGATCTGGTGAGCCGCTTGTCTCTTCCCCGCATTGCCTTTAGGGTTTGTCCATGACCAACGCCCCTGCCAAACCGACCGCGCTCTACCGCAGCCTCGCTGACCTCCCCCAAACCCCCACAGTGAAAAACTGTGTGCTGGCCATTGGTAATTTTGACGGCGTTCATTTGGGCCATCAACAAGTCATCGCGCAAGCGCGCGCCACCGCCGAACGATTGGGCGCACCGCTTGGCGTGATGTTATTTGACCCGCATCCGCAGCAGTTTTTTGCCCCAGACGCGCCCCCGTTTCGGCTCACCCGACTGGTGACCCGCGCCGCCTTATTGGCGCAATTGGGCGTCGATTTTACCCTCGCCTTGCCGTTCGATGCCGCAATGGCGGCTTGCGAGGCGGAAGATTTCATCACCGATATTCTATGCCAGCAGCTGGACGTGAAAGCGGTTTGTGTGGGCTATGATTTTTGCTTTGGCAAAGGCCGCAAAGGCAATTTCGCCATGTTGGAAACCTATGGCGACAAGCTGGGCTTTGAAACCCATTCGACCCATGCGGTTTTGCAGCCCGACAGCACGGCGCCTTATTCTTCTTCAGCGATTCGCAATTTTTTACGCGACGGCGAACCCGAAAAAGCCGCCGCCCTGATGGGCCATGCTTTTGCGGTGGAGGGCGGCGTGCAACATGGCGACCAACGCGGCCGCACCATCGGTTTTGCCACGGCCAATATGGCCCTAGAAGATTATGTGCTGCCGAAATTCGGCGTCTACACCGTGCAGGCCGAAATTTTAGATGGCGCCTTTGCCGGACAGGTTTTGGGCGGCGTCGCTAATTTGGGTCTGCGCCCCACCGTGGGCACGGACAAGCCGCGCCTGGAAACCCATTTGTTCGATTTCGACGGCGATATTTATGACGCCAATTTGCGCGTCTCTTTATTGCGCTTTATTCGACCCGAACAAAAATTCGATGGGCTGGAAGCCCTAACCGCGCAAATTGCCAAAGATAGCGATACCGCGAAGCGCCATTTAAGCGACATGAAACAAACCCAATGAACCAGCCCATCCGCTGACCCCAATTCGCTTGGCAGCCCCGCGCGAGATTGCTACAAAGCGGCGAGAGTGAGACTAAAAAATGAGTGATACCGAAAATAATGGCCGCGATTATCGCGACACGCTGAATTTGCCGCAGACCGAATTTCCGATGAAAGCCGGCCTGCCAAAACGCGAACCCGATTTGCTGGCCCATTGGGACAAGATTGGCCTGCGCGATAAAATTCGCGCGCAAGGCGAAACCCGCGAGAGCTTTGTGCTGCACGATGGCCCGCCCTATGCCAATGGCGATATTCATATTGGCCACGCGCTGAATAAAATTTTGAAAGACGTGATTGTGCGCTCGCAACAATTGATGGGCAAAAATGCCGTCTATGTGCCGGGCTGGGATTGCCACGGCCTGCCCATCGAATGGAAGATTGAAGAGCAATATCGCAATAAAGGCCTGAATAAAGACGATGTGCCAGCCAGCGAGTTTCGCGAGCAATGCCGGCAATTTGCCAAACAATGGGTCGACGTCCAATCCGAACAATTCCAGCGCCTCGGCGTGCAAGGCGATTGGGAAACCCCCTATACGACCATGGCCTTTGACGCCGAAGCGACGATTGTTAGAGAGTTTCAAAAATTCCTCATGGATGGCTCGCTATATCGCGGCTCGAAACCCGTGATGTGGTCGGTGGTCGAAAAAACCGCCCTCGCCGAAGCCGAAGTGGAATATGAAGAACATGTCTCGCCAACGATTTTCGTGAAATTTCCCGTGCAAGGCATGGACAATACCTATGCGGTCATTTGGACGACAACGCCGTGGACCATTCCGGCCAATCGGGCCATCGCTTTCGCGCCAAGCCTGACCTATGGCCTCTATGAGGCCAATGGCGACAAGCTTATTTTATCCGATGCGCTGGCCGAGCGGGTGATGGGGGCGGCCAAAATAGAAGACTATTCGCGCGTGTCCGATATCGACCCGGCCGGTCTGATTTGCCATCACCCTTTGCACGGCCAAGGCTATGACTATGATGTGCCGATTTTGGCGGGCGATTTCGTGACCGATGAAACGGGCACCGGATTGGTGCATATTGCGCCTGGCCATGGCCAAGATGATTTTGAGCTGGGCCTGAAACATAATATCGAAGTGCCCTTTACCGTCGATGAAGCCGGCGTCTATTACGACCATGTGCCGCTGTTCGCTGGCCAATGCGTGCTCACCGATAAGGGCAAAGACGGCGATGCCAATGGCGGCGTTATCGGTGCTTTGGTGGCGGCCGAGCGGCTTTTGGCCAAGGGCAAATTGCGCCATTCTTACCCGCATAGCTGGCGCTCCAAAGCGCCGCTGATTTTTCGCAATACGCCGCAATGGTTTATCTCCATGAGCGAAACCGGTTTGCGCGACAAAGCCTTGAAAGCCATTGATGAGGTTCATTGGTATCCCAAAGCCGGGCGCAATCGCATTCATGCCATGGTGGAAAACCGACCCGATTGGGTTATCTCGCGCCAGCGCGCCTGGGGCGTGCCGCTCACTATTTTCACCGCCAAAGCCGATGGCGCCATTTTGCGCGACGCCGAGGTGAACCAACGCATCGTCGATGCGGTGACCGAAAAAGGCGCCGACGCTTGGTTTGACACCGACCCGCAAGTTTTTCTGGGCGACGCCTATAAGGCCGAAGATTTTGACCAAGTCAGCGATATTCTCGATGTTTGGTTCGATAGCGGCGTGACCCATGCTTTTGTTTTGGAAGCGCGCGAGGACTTGCATTGGCCAGCCGATGTTTATTTCGAAGGCTCTGACCAGCACCGTGGTTGGTTTCAATCTTCCTTGCTCGAATCATGTGCCACACGCGGCGTCGCGCCTTATAAAAACGTCATCACGCATGGCTTTACAATGGATGAGAAGGGCAAAAAAATGTCCAAATCCATCGGCAATGCGGTCGACCCCCTAAAGCTTATTCAGCAATCAGGGGCGGAGATTATTCGGCTGTGGACGGTGTCTTGCGATTATTCGGAAGACCAGCGCATCGGCCCGGAGATTATTAAGGCCAATACCGATGCCTATCGCAAAATGCGCAATGGCTTCCGCTTCCTGCTTGGCAATCTGGCTGATTTTGACGAGAGCGAAAAAGTCGATGTCGCCGATATGCCTGAATTGGAACGCTATATTTTGCATCGTTTGGCCGAGCTGGATGCTTTGGTTCGCGATAATTACAATCATTTTGATTTCCGCAAAATCTATCAAGCCTTGTTCACTTTCATGACGGTCGATTTATCCGCCTTTTATTTCGACATTCGCAAAGACACGCTTTATTGCGACACCCATGCAAGCCTCGAGCGGCGCGCGGCACGCACCGTGATGGATGCGATTTTCCATTGCCTTACCCGCTGGCTGGCACCGATTTTATGTTTCACTATGGAAGAAGTATATCAATCGCGCTTTGGCCAAAGCCAAGACAGCGTGCATTTGCAAACTTTCTACCCCGTGGGCGAAACTTGGCTGGACGCAAGCTTGGCCAGCAAATGGGAAAAAATTCGCACCCTGCGCCGGGTGGTGACGGGCGCTTTGGAAATTGAACGGCGCGAGAAACGCATCGGCTCGAGCTTGGAAGCAGCGCCGATTGTCTATGTCGGGTCGGACGATTTATTTGCCGTCACCGTGGGGCAAAATATGGCCGATATTTGCATCACCAGCCAAATTGATATTCGGGCCGAAGCGCCGCCCGCCGATGCCTTTAGCCTCGAAGATGTGGCCGATGTTGGCGTGGTGCCGCAAATGGCCGAGGGGCAAAAATGCCAGCGCTCGTGGAAAATCTCCCCCGACGTCGGCTCGGTGGAAGGCTATCCAGATTTAAGCCCGCGCGATGCCGCAGCGGTGGCCGATTATGACGCAAACGCCTAGACCCTTTGGCGTCGCTCAAGGCCTGAGCTGGGCCGCCATTTGGGCCGCGCTCGACCAGACCAGCAAATGGGCGATTGTGCATGGCTTTGGCTTTGCCGAGCGCGAGCCCTATGCGGTTTTGCCGTTTCTGGACTTCACTTTTATTTGGAACCCCGGCATGAGCTACGGCCTTTTGGACGGCAGCGGCGATGCGGGGCGTTGGCTGTTGAGCTTGCTGGCGGTTTTGGCCATCGGCTATTTTATTTGGATGTTGAAAGCTGGCGAAACCATACGTGTAGGGCTGGCTTACGCGCTTCTGGCCGGCGGCGCTTTGGGCAATTTGGTTGACCGCCTTTGGTATGGCGCCGTGGTCGATTTCGTCTCGCTGCATTGGAACGGATTTTATTGGTATGTGTTTAATCTCGCCGACGTATGGATTAGCTTGGGCGTGGCTGTGCTGATTTATGACTTAATCTGGCCACAAAAAGCGGCAGACTAGTTTGCGCCCATAGTAATTTCGGCTATAGATATGCCTCCCTCTTTCGAGGGCCTTTTAGGAGAACTTTGTGACTAAGAAAACTGAAACCCTATCTGTTGTGTCATCTTGTTTTAAAATGATGATGGCCCTCGGTCTGGCCGCAGGCGTGGCAGCATGTGGCGGCGACAATCAGGCGCTGGGCTACAGTAAAAACGCCCCCGACGAATTTAATGTCGTGCGCAAAGCCCCGCTTATTTTGCCGCCCGATTTCAATTTGCGTCCGCCTTCAAGCAATAGCGCCCGCCCCATAACACCTTCGGGCGCGGAATTGGCACGGCTGATTGTTTTGCCCAATGCGCCGCAAACCCCAATACCGCCGAGCGAACAAAACCTATTAGACAAAGCGGCGCGTGGCGGCACTTTTGGCAATGGCATTCGCGAAGAAATGAGCAATAGCGCGTCTGGCAAAGCCAGCGAAACCGCCGCCGCCGTAGAGGCTTTAACCAAAGACCAATCGGAAGCCGGCCAATAGGCCGACACGATGAATAAATGGGCCAGATTATTTGCCGGGCTATGCATTAGCGCCCTTATGGCCGCTTGCACCCCCGCCCCCGATGGCCCGAAAGTCGAAACCGCCAGACTGGATAATGGCCTCGAAATTATCGTCATTCCAGACGCGCGCGCCGATGTGGTGACGCATATGTTGTGGTACCGGGTGGGCTCGGCCGATGAGCCGATAGGCAAATCTGGCATCGCGCATTTCTTTGAACATTTGATGTTTCGCGGCACGGAAAAAATAGCCCCTGGCGATTTTTCCAAAACCGTGGCGCGCCTCGGCGGGCAAGACAATGCTTTTACTTCCTATGATTACACAGCGTATTTTCAGCGCATCGCGCGCGATAAATTGCCAGTGATGATGCAAATGGAAGCCGAGCGGATGCGCGCGCTGATTATCAATCCCGATATTGTGGCGGTCGAGCGCGATGTGATTTTGGAAGAGCGCTCGATGCGCGTCGATGGTCGCCCGAGCCGCTTATTGAGCGAGCAAATGCGCAAACGTCTGCATGCCGGCACCGCCTATAGCGTGCCAGTGATTGGCTGGCGCGACGAGATTGCCGCCCTCAATGCCAAAGACGCCAAAAGCTTTTACGATCGATATTACGCCCCCGATAATGCGGTTTTGGTCATTGCGGGAGCCGTGACTTTGGCCGATGTCTTGCCCTTGGCCAAGACCTATTACGGGCCGTTAAACCCGAGCCAAAGGCCGCGCGATCAACGCCGTGTCGCAACCGATTTAACGGTGGCCGATTATGCCGCCCCGCAAGTGTTGAAAGATGCGCGCGTGCGCCAAGATAGCTGGCGGCGTTTGTATCGCTTGCCGCAAAGCACGCCTGAAAACCGCGCCTTATTTGCCGCCGCCGATGTGCTGGCGGGCGTGCTAGACGGCGGGCTGACCGGACGGCTGTATCAGGCACTTGTGGTCGAGCAAAAACTGGCCAGCGGCGTGGGCGCTTATGTCGATAGCGCGCGGCTCGATAATGGCGAAGTGATGATTTACGCAAGTCTGGCACCCAAGGCTGGGTTTGACGATATCGCAGCTGGCGTGGACGCCCAAATCGAGCGCTTGAAACAAAACCCGCCAAGCGAGGCGGAAATCGCTCGGGCGAAAATGCAATTGGTCTCCAGCGCCATTTTTGCGCGCGACAGCCAGCAAACCATGGCCGATATTTTTGGCCGCGCCGCCATGCTGGGCTTGCCCCCGCAAGAGGTTATCGATTGGACCCGCGCTATCGAAGCGGTAACGCCAGAAGACGTGCGCCGTGCGGCACAAGAATTATTGCGCGTGGAACATAGTCTGTCGGGTCATTTGTCGGGCGCGCGCGCCAAGGAGAGCCGATAATGTTTCGTACGTTTGCCAGCCTCCTAACCGCCGCGTTTTTAGCGCTTTCGCCCGCTCTAGCCACGCCGCCCGTGCAAGAGGTGCGCGTGCGCGATATGTCGGCTTGGTTGGTCAGCGACGATAGTTTGGCAATATTTACCCTAGAAATGGCATGGCAAGGCGGCGCGGCGACCGACCCGCCCGAAAAAACCGGCCTGTCTATGTTAATGGCGCGCTTGATGAACGAAGGGGCCGGCGACATGCCCGCCCAAGCCTTTCAGCAAGCCCTCGCCGATAAAGCCATCTCACTGGGCTTTCAGGTGAGCCGCGATGAAATAACCGGAAAATTGCGCTGCCTCAAACGCTATCAAGACACTTGTGTTCGGCTGTTGAAATTAGCCCTCACCGCCCCGCGCTTTGACGCCGAGGCGGTGGCGCGCATGAAGCAAGAACAAAGCAGCGCTATTTTGCGGGCCCAACAAAGCCCCAACGCGCTGGCCAATCAGGCTTTTTTAAATTTGGCCTTTGGCGACCATCCCTATGGCCAGCCTAAAAACGGCAGCCAAGAGGAGCTGGCGCGGCTCACTCGCGACGATATAAAGACGCAATATCAAAACAGTTTTGCCCGCGATAATATGAAACTCGCCGTGGTGGGAGACATGACACGCGCCGAAACGCGGCGCCTGATGCGCGATGTTTTTGCCGCCCTGCCCGCCCGCGCCAAATTGCCAAAAGTGCCAGATGCCCAAGTCACCTCAGGGCCCAAAACCAAACATATCGAGAGGCGCGGGCCGCAGACCAGTCTGGTTTTTGGCCATCGTGGCATCGGCTATGACGACGCGCTGTTTTTCCCGGCCTTTGTGATGAATTCCATTCTCGGCGGCTCTGGGTTTTCATCGCGCTTGACGGAAGAAGTGCGCGAAGCCCGCGGGTTGGCTTATTCGGTCTATAGTTATTTTCTCAACCTCCAGCATGGCGACTTATGGCTGGGCTCGGTGGCCAGCGACAATAAAACCACGCAGCAGGCGTTGGATGTCATTCGTGCCGAAATGCGCCGCATCGCCAAAGAGGGCGTCGATGCGGCACGCCTCGAAGCGGCCAAAACCTATATGACGGGCGCCTATGCTTTGCGCTTCGACAGTGGCGCCAAAATTGCCAAACAGCTCATCGGCGTGCAGCTTTCTGGCTGGCCGATCGCCTATTTCAAAACCCGCAATGCGCAAATAAATGCAGTGCGGGCCGAAGACGTCAAAGCGGCAGCGCAACGCTTGTTGGCCGATGAGTTGCTGCTGGTTTCGGTTGGGCAAACCGCGCCCTCGCTTGCCAGCAAGCCATAAACGCCTTAGCCTTTCGGCCATGTTCTTTTTTCCCATTCGAGACGATAATCCCACGCGCGCGCGGCCGCTTATTTCTTATATTCTGCTGGCGCTTTGCATGAGTGTCTTCTTCTGGCAAATCTCATTGGGCGACGCGCAACGCGAGGCCGTTTTGGCTTTCGGCATGGTGCCCGTGCGATTGTTTTTCCCCGAGGCCGCCTATGGCCTGCCCCATGTGATTCCCGCTTGGATGACCCTCATCAGCTCGATGTTTCTCCATGGTGGCTTTATGCATCTGGCGGGCAATATGCTGTATCTGTGGATTTTCTCGGATAATGTCGAAGACAGTATTGGGCGGCGAAACTTCGTTATTTTCTACCTGCTTTGCGGCATCGCCGCCGCTCTCGCGCAGGCTTTTGTCGATGTGCGCTCCAATATTCCGATGATTGGCGCAAGCGGCGCCATCGCGGGCGTTCTTGGCGCTTATTTACTGCTGCATCCGCGCGCCAATATTCGCTGCCTGATTGGGTTTTTCGTGTTTTTCAAAATGATAAATGTGCCCGCTTTTCTGGTTCTTGGCGGTTGGATTGGCTTGCAATTTATGAGCTTGGGTCAAGTGGGCGACGGCGGCGGTGTGGCTTATTGGGCGCATATTGGCGGCTTTATTGCGGGCATGGCGCTTATTCCTTTTTTCAAAAAACCGCATGTGAAATTATTTGCCAAACCGGTCAGCCGCGCGTTTCAAGTGCAGAGCGTCACCCCGCATATCCCGCAAGTGGGCGGGCGCAAACCCCACCAAATAAGACCGCAAAACCACCCGTGGGAAAAATAACACGCCGCGCAAGCGCAACCGAATTAGGCTGAAACCCGCGCCATCTAATGATAAGATGGCTGGGTATTTTGAGGATTTAATGTGCGGTTTTTGTTGCGTTTGCAGAATTATCTATGGCCCTTAGCCGTGCTTTTGCTCGGCGTGGCTTTGCAATTGCTGCAACCCTATCCAATTGAATTTACCCGCAATATCGTGTTCGACCAATATAACCGCTGGCAACCGCGGGTCGACGAAAATGAGCTGGTGGTATTTGTCGATATCGATGAGGCCAGCCTCGACGCCATTGGGCAATTTCCGTGGCCCCGCAGTGTTTTCGCTGAGCTGGTAGACAAAATGTCGGCCGCTGGCAGTGCCGCCATCGCTTTCGATGTTCTCTTCACCGAACCCGACCGCACCGCCCCAAGTGAAATTCTGCCCGTCTGGCAAACCCTGCGCCAAGGCGACGACGCGCAAGCTTGGGAGAGCTTGCAGGCCGATATCCAAGCGCATATCTCCAACCCCGATGATGCGCTGGGGCGTGCCATGACACAAGCGCCCGTCATTTTGGCCACGATGATAAGCGACGATGTGCGAAGCCTGCCCTCCCCCAAAGCGGGCATTGCGGTGCGCGCCCAAGGCAGGGGCGCGTCCCAAGAGGCGCTCGACCCAATGCGCGGCGTGCCGAGCGCGCAATTTGCCATTGCCAATCGACAGGTTTTGCATAATAGCGCGGTGGGGCTGGGCGCCATTAATGCGCGGATGGATAAAGATGGCATTATCCGCCGCGCGGGGCTTTTGTATCGCGCGGGCGAACATATCTACCCCAGCTTATCGCTCGAGACGCTTCGGGTGGCCCAAGGGGCGGGCTCGATTGCGTTGCGCGCCTCGGATGTGCGCGGCGAAGGCGCCTATACCTCTGGCTTTGGCCTATCGCGCTTGAAAGTCGGGCAAATTATCGCCCCCATAGAACCCGATGGCAGCATGCGGCTTTATTATGCGGCCAGTGAGGCCATCCCCAAATTATCGGCCTATGAAATTCTCGACCCTAATTTTGACAGCCAGAAACTGACGGGCAAAATTGCTTTCATCGGCACCAGTGCCGCCGGGCTGAAAGATATTCGCGCGACGCCGCTGAACCCTGCCACGGCCGGCGTGGAAGTGCATATTCAGACCGTGCAGCAATTAATTTCCGGCACGTTTTTGACCCGCCCCGTCTGGGTGCAAACCTTAGAAGCGCTGGCCACTTTGGTTCTCGGCGGCCTGTTGATTTTCATGGTGCAGCGGTTTTCCCTGATTCCCAGCACGGTGTTTTTGCTCGCCTGTCTTGCGGCGGGCGCGGCGTTTTCTTGGCAGCAATTTTCAACCGAGCAAATTCTCATCGACCCCGCCACGCCGAGCTTCACGGCATTTATGACGTTTTTAACCGCCGCTTTTTTGCACTTTCTCGACACCGCCCGCGAACGCCGCGAAGTACGAAATGCATTTCAATATTATTTGGCGCCCGACATGGTGAAGCAAATTGCCAGCAATCCCGAGAAATTGCGCCTCGGGGGCGAGACCCGAAACCTCACTATTTTATTCGCGGATATTCGCGGCTTTACCACCATCTCCGAAACATTTGCCGCCGCGCCCGAAAAACTGACCCATGTTATCAATATATTCCTAACCCGCATGTCGCAGGTCATTCAGGCGCGCTCTGGCACCATCGATAAATATATTGGCGATAATATTATGGCCTTTTGGAACGCGCCCGCAGATGTGGCCGACCATGCCTATGCCGCCGTGTGCGCCACGCTGGAAATGAAAACCGCCTTGGCCAGCGTCAATGCAGATTTAAAAGCCGACCCTTTATTGGATGGCTGGCAGGGCGAAATTCGTATCGGCATTGGCTTAAACTCGGGCGCCACATTGGTCGGCAATATTGGCTCTGACCAGCGGTTTAATTATTCCGTGATGGGCGATGTGGTTAATGTTTCGGCCCGCCTAGAGGGCCAAACCAAAGACTATGGCGTGTTGACCCTTATTGGCGAGGCCACTTACCAACAAGCCACGGCCAGTATCGCGGCGGGCAAACCAGAGGTCGCGTTGTTGGAATTAGACCTGATTGCACTGAAAGGCAAAACCCTGCCCGAGCGCATTTACGCCGTGATGGGCGACCCTGATTATGCCGCCTCCGAGCGCTTTCAACAATTGCAGGCTGGCCATATTGAGCTGTTGGAGCGCTATCGCGCCCAAGACTGGCAAGCGGCGCAAAGCTTGGCGCAGACGCTGGGCGACACTTATGACGAGATGCGCGCGTTTTACGAAATGTTAAGCCAGCGCATGAAAACCTATCAAACCACGCCGCCCGGAGACGATTGGGACGGTCACTATATTGCGCTGAGCAAATAGCCATCGCTCGCACGAAAGAGGTTGAAACATGGAATTGATTTTTTGGGGAACCCGCGGCTCTTTGCCGATGAATACGCCAGCGCATCGCATTTTTGGCGGCAATACATCTTGTGTTAGCGTTCACGCGGGCGAGCATTCGGTCATCTTTGATGCGGGCTCTGGCCTCATTCACCTCGGCTCAAAAATGGCCGAACAGGAGGTCCGCGAAGTCGATATTTGTTTCTCTCATTTTCATTCTGACCATATTTGTGGCGTGCCGTTTTTCAAACCTTTTTTCGACCCAGATTGCACCGTGCGCTTGCATAGTTTTGGCGTGGCCGAAGCCACCCTCTATGACGCTTTGACCAGCTATTTAAGCCGACCAATTTTCCCCATCAGCATAGATGACTTTCAAGCCAAAATAGAATTTATCCATCACCCCGATGGGGCGGGCGCGCAGTTGGGCGGGTTGCAGATTAGCGCCTTGGAAATTCCCCATCCGGGCGGCGCCCATGCGCTAAAAGCACAAGCCGATGGAAAAACCTTCGTCTATGCCACCGATACCGAACATACGATTGGCGAGGCCAACCAATCGCTTATCGCATTTATGCGTGATGCCGATATGACCGTCTACGATTGCACGTTCGACGATAGCGAATTTGAACATCGCCAAGGCTGGGGGCATTCGACTTGGCAAGAGGGCTTGCGGTTAGCGCAGGCGGCGCAGGTGAAAAAATTTGGCATTTTTCATCACGAACCCGAGCGCAGCGATGAAGCGCTGATGGAAATTGAAAAACAAGCGCAACACCAATTACCGCAAAGCTTGGTAACCCGAGATTTTATGCACTTGAAGATATAACTTTAGACGTGAGAATCAGGGCGAATTCGCCTATTTTGGAATCACAGGAGCACAATCTATGGATTTCGACCGCATTGGCAGAATAATTGCCGGTATGATGGAACAGAATGGCGCATTATATGCGGGCGGACTGTCGGCCGTTTTTGTCTTATTGCTTTTGGTCGTCGTGTCGCGCCGCCGCAAAGGCAAACTTCAGGCTGGCGCGCAAGAGCCCAAACACGGCAAAGGGACGGGCGCGAAAACCATCATCGACGATGACATCGATATGGCTTTAGACGAGACCCCAAGCGCCCTGCCGTCAGACACAAATGTATTGGCAGAAAATGGCGAAGAAATTGTCCCCTTCGAATTGGATACCTCGCCGCCAAAAGGGCCCGATATGCATATGGGCGACGGCCTCGATGCGGTTGACGATTTGGATGACATTACCATTCCTAAAGTAGGACAAGCGCCGCCGCCGCAAAAATCTCGGTTTTTCAGCGCCGCATGGCTGCACAAAGAAACCAAACCCGTGCCCCCATCGGGCGCCCCCATGAGCGATGAAAGCGCACCCGAAGACAGCCAAATACGCGCCGCCGCCTCTGAATGCGCGCGCTTGGCAGAAATTGAACGCAAGCTCATGGCCTTGCGCGAGCTATATGAAGCCGGCCTCATCGCGCCCGAAGTCTATGTTTTGAAAGCGCGAGAATTTGCCGCTCAAGTTGGATAAAGACGCCGTCTGCAAGTGGCGCTGGCGTGCCCCTGAACGGGCGCAAGCCGAGGCTGGATTTTCCTTTACCGAACTGACCACAACGCTGGCGATTATTGGCCTGATCACCGCCGCCCTATATGCCGTGATGAACAATCTCAACACCCAAAGCGAACGGATGAACGCGCAAACCAGCCTTTTGTCGACGGGCGCCCAAGTGTTCGCCATGGTCGAGCCTTGGGTCGCTTTGGCGGGCGATGTGCAAAGCAGCAGCGCTCTATCGGCCGCTGAGGCTTTGGCTATTCCAAGCGCCGACCAAGTGAATATTTGTTTCGATGCCTCCGCCAGCCAGCGCGAGCTGCGCCAATTTCGCTTGGCCGACAAACGCCTGCAAACCCGCACCCGCATAGATGCCAATTGCACGCCAGATAGCGGAGACACCGGATGGGAAAACCTGACCGACCAAGTTATCGGCGGTTTGACCTTTACCCGTGCCAGCGGAAGCGCCTATTCTTTAGATGTGGTTTTGCAGCTAGAACGCATTGTGCCGGGCACGGATGAAATAACCGCGGTGAAAATGCGCAAACGCATAAACCTGTTTTCTATGACTAGATATTGAGACTCGATATTGAGACCCGCTCCATGAAACCCCCTGCCTTTACCCAAACGCCAATCGCCCCCAAGGCCGCCCCGGCGCAGCCAGAAGCGGGGTTCGCCTTATATTTGGCCATCGGCTTTGTCGTGCTAATCAGCGTATTGGCGGGGTCCATTGGCACGAATTTAAATCTGGCGGCCGTTCGAGAGGCCCGCGCCACCCAAAGCCGCGCCACGCTCGACACCGCCGAAATGGCCTTGGCCGAAGCCTGGTATGAGCTGCGCAGTAATTTCGACCGCGCCGTCACGCCGCTTTATTTGGCCGGCCATAGCGAGGTTTTCGATGCCGCCGTGCAAGCCGATTTCTCAGCCTGCGTCAGCGCCCATGAGAGCGAGCTCACCGGATATAGAAAATACACCCGCACGCCCGTGAGCGGCGAGAGCTATCGTCGGTTTTTTGCCAAGCGGGATGGCAATCGCTATCGCCTGTATGGCTGTGGCTATGACGGCGACAACGTGCGGGTCGCCTATGCGGAATATTTGGATGATGGCACCAGCCTCGCCCTGGTGCGGGCGCGCCGCTATTAGGCTTTTTAAGGCGTTTTTAAATCATTGAAGAACGTGCGACTGCGCGTCAGGGTTCGCCCGCTCGGGTTTCTTACCACCAAAGTCGCGGCCAATTCCGCGCCCGCCAAAGCGCTCGACGACACGGTTAACGTCGAGGCCGAGGCGCTATAGCCATTGTCGCTGAACAACACGGCGAGCCCTTGCCCATCGCTAGACCAATCATACACGCCGAGGCTTGGCAGAGCCTCATTGCGTTGCGCGCGCACCGCCAATTCGGTCATCACGCCATCGGCAATTAACGTCATGCGCGATAGCGCCCATGTGCTTTCCATGATGGCGCGATTGGCCCCCACCATCGACAGCGTGCCGATGATGCCAACGGAGATAATGGTCAAAGCGACCATCACTTCGATGAGGGAAAAACCGCTTTGCGAGGTTGGTTTATCGCGTGTCATAAAAAGCTGCCGAGTTGACGGGCATTTCGCCAGCCTTTGGCGTAATCACTTCCGGCGCCAAGAAAATAACCATTTCTTGGGTCTTTTGGGCGTCCGAGCTGCTGCCTAATAAAGAGGAGACCAGCGGCAAACTAGTGGTGCCCGGCAGGCCGTTGCGGGTTTTGGAATTATCTTCGGTAAACAATCCGGCCAGAACAATCACATCGCCCGGCGCGGCAATAAATTCTGTATTGATTTTGCTTTGAATTTTATCGGAGTTGGCATCCGCCGTGACAAAGAAATCATCGTTGAAATCGACCTTCAGGCGCACATGGTCGTTCAAAGAATTAATCGTCGGGGTGACCACAAGGCTCAATTTGGCTTGCCGTTCTTGATAGGTGGTGGTGGCCTCACCCGGCACGGTTTGCCCGCCCGGCGTCACCACCGGAGCCGACGTGCTGATGATGGGCAGATAGCGGGTTTCCGATTTTTCAATCTGCGCCTCGCAACCATTGAGCGCCAAAATCGTCGGGCTCGAAACCTTGCGCCCCAGACTATTGCTCTCCATAAAATCAATGGTCCAGCCGAGGCCAAGACGGAAATTATTCAGCGTGAAACTATTGGCATCGGCCGCGCGATTGGCAAAATTAAGCGCGCCGCGCACGCCTATCAATCCATTTTCGCGAACCTCCACGAGGTCATCATAAGCGGTACGCACATCGCTGGGCAAATTAGAGAAACTACTGTCGGTTTTGGCGGGCGTGCGCAAAGCATTTTGCAACCGTCCCTGCAATTGACGTTTCCAATCTTTCACCACATTGACCATGAACACTTCGACCAAAACCTGTTTATCGGCTTTGTCTAAGCTCTCAATCAACGAAGCGGCAAGGTCGACGTCATGTTTGAAACCCGTCACAATCACCGTGTCGGCCACCGAGCTGACGGTCGGGCGTCGAAAGCTGGCATTGGTAAAGCCATTGATGTTGCTGCTGGCCGCCACTGGATCCACTGAAGGGGTCTCTGTGGCGTCTGCTGTGGGCTCTGCTGTCGGTTCTGGTGTGGGTTCAGCAACGGGCTCCGAAGCGGCAGAGGTTTCAATGGGAATAGCGGTTTGCGCAATTGCCGCCAGCGCCATCTCATCGGTTTCGCTGGCGCTTTGTTGGCGCGCGATATCCGCCATACGCTCGGCTGCCACTAGGGCATCTGGATATAATTGCCCAAAGTAATTTTCTAACTCGGTTTTAATCTCCGAAGTTCGGTCGCCGCCGTCCGCCGCGTTACAACTATTGGCCCCTTCGCTATTAAAAATAGTGAATTTTTCGGTGTAAATCGGCTCGCTGGTTTTCAAATTCGCATCGCGAATAATCCGTCCGCGCAATTGGTCGGCATTCGGCCCGGCCATCAGCGTCGCAACTTGCGTCGGCTTGGCGGGCACGGGCGCCAGCGGCGCAGCTGGCGTATCGCTGGCCGCCTTTGAGGCCAATTTCGCTTTCGCCATGTCGGCCGACGCCGTTTGCACTTGGGCCAGCACGCCGGCCTTATCGGTTTTATCTTGGCTCATCACCGCGATGGCCTGATTGATATCATCCAGCGCAAACCGCGCGGTCTGCGTGGCGCTAGCTTGGGTTTGGCGGGCGCTCGCCTGCTCTAAATCCAGCGCATCCAAACTGCGTTCATTGGCCAAAGCCGTGGTTTTCAAATCAACAATCGCCGCGCCAATGAGCGGCGAATGCTCGGCCTCCACAATCGCATCATTGGTCAGCGAGCGGGCGCGACCGGCATCATCTGGGTGCTGGAAATAGGCTTGATAGATTTGGCGAATGGCGGCGCTGTCATTTTCAAAAGCATTGATTTTACGATATTTCTGCGCCCGCCGATTATGCACTTCGGCCGCCGCCAAAGCGCTCTCTACCCGCTCGTTAAATTCTTCGACCGTATAAAACCGCGCCACACTCATTTTGCGGTCATAGGCCATGGCCAGCCCATAATTATCGATGAGGATATCAAAAATATCCAGCGCATCGGCCCGCGAGATATCTAAGTTCACCTCGCTCGCATTGGCGTTGACGTTGGGCGATAGATAGATTTGCATATTGATCGAACGCGCCAGCGATTTCAGCGCGGTCGGCAAACGAAGCCCAACCAGATTGACGCTCAAGGCGCGCGAGCCCACTTCCTCGGCCAAATCATCCATCCGCCCCAAGGAGACGCCGGTCGTGACATCATTGCCAACGAATAAGAAGCTTTTTTGCAGCGACACATATTCATCCGGGCGCGCCAATTCATTGCGGCCAAATAAGGCCAGCGCGCCAAATTCATTGTTTTCCGTCAGCCCCAATACTGTGGCGGGCTCTGCCTCATTATGCTGCTTATCGAGGCCAGCCATGATTTTTTGCAATTTGGTTTCATAGGAGAGTTTAAACTCTTGCAGCAATAAATCGCGCGCTTTGGCGTGGCGCATCTCCAATTGATCGAGCAATAGTTTTTCTCGGTCATAGCTCGCCTGGCGCACGCGTTGGTCGCGCTGGCTTACTTCGATGCGTTTTTCTAGGGCGCGAATTTGCGAGACAAGATTGCGCTCGCTCGGGTTTGCCGCCGCCCCTGTGGGCTGCGCGTCCAGCGCGCCAGAAATGCTGGCTGCAACCACCCCATCGACAATATCGCTTACCGCAATGGTTTCTGGCACCCGCACTTGCAATAATTCGCGCCGCGGTGGCAGGGGTTTCACGGGGGTGGCAAACGGGCCTTCGCCATCGGCTTCGGCTTCTGCTCTGGCGTTTTGCGCGCGAATGGCGGCGCGGCGGTCATCGAATTTTTGCACAGCGCCCGACATCGATAAATCGCGCGTTGTGCGATTGCCGCAGGCATATACATCGAGGCACAATATCGCAACAATCGCGATACGCCCGAATTGGTTCCAGCCTGACTTTCTACTACGCAAAAAACTTTCCTCGTCTCAACCTTACTTATTACCCGTGCAACCTAAGCCGCGTGTCGAATTTTACTTTGGCCGTCTTGGGGTTCCGCTTGGGCGCACATCCGAAATTTTCCCGATGGCCTCGGTAATCACTTCGCGCGCAATCGTGGCCAGATTGCGATTGATCCACTCCTCGATGAGCGGGCGCGTGACAACAGCCACCGCTTGGCGAATGGTGTCGCGCGAGCGGCCCGTGTCAAACACACTCGAATAACGCAAGAACTCAGCGCGCAAAGCCACCGTCGCTTCTTGGGTAATGGCAACATCTAGGCCTTGCATATAGTGCTGCAAATCGCTGTCGGACATGCGCGCATTTTGCTCTTCGTCATGCGTGCGGTCGCGTTTTGCTAAATCGGCTTCCAAACTGGATTCCGCTTGGCGCACATGATCGGCAATGGCGCGTTTATAGTCATCTTCCGTGCGTAATGTGTTCATACCCAAACCTTACCTGCTGGCGCGCGGGACGTCGCGGCTCCAAAACGAATCTCTTCTCATCTTTAAGTATAAAGGCTGTTGCAACACAATTGACGCAAAATCGGTGGATGAATTGCAAACTTACAACAATGTTTGCAAGGCCTGTGGCGCAAATAGCAGCCATAAGACAGCCATAGGGGTCAAAAAACAACCAAAGGGCAATTGCGCCGGCGCCGCTTCGCTGTTTTGCAAACGATGAAAGACAATCGCGCCAATGCCAATGACCGCACCGCTGAGACTGGCCGAAAATAATATCGGCAGCAAGCTCACAGGGCCCAGCCAGACCCCGAGCATGGCCATGAGTTTGACATCACCAAAGCCCATGCCATCGTGGCCGCGCCATAATTTATAGACAAAATTAATCCCATAAATCAGCCCAAAGCCAGCCGCCCCGCCAAGCCCCGCGGTTTTTATGTCTGGCAAGCCCGGCACGTTTAGCAGGGCCAGCAAGAGCCCTAGCCCCAGCCCGCCAAGGCTGGTCCAATCGGGGATGATGAAATCATCCATATCGGTGAGAAAAATCACCACCATTAAAACCAAAAACGGAACAAAGCCGAAAAACGCAAAGCTCGGCAATTGCTGCCATGCCAGCACCAAGAGCGCCGCCATGGCCAGTTCGACAAAAATATAGCGGGCGGGCAAGCGTTGTTGGCAGCAGGCGGTTTTGCCGCCATGGCTTAAATAGCCGACAATCGGCAGGTTCTGCCAAAACCGTAATTTTTGATGGCAATGAAAACAGGCCGATGGGGCGCGCACCCAGTCGCGTCCATCGAGACTGCGCAAAGCCGCCACATTGGCAAAACTGCCTAAACAAGCGCCGATAAGGGCGACCAGAAAAACCACACTCATAACTCCATTCGCACCAGCGGCGCCAAATTCAGGTTTGGCGCTGGAAAACAATTCGATAGGAGAGTATAAAGCGAGGGTGTGCAACTTGTAATGTATATTGTGTAATTTACTCGTATTTGTAAGCGGGACTCAAGGTCAAAGCGTATGTCAGAACCAACCTCACCGACCCATTCGGAAGCTTTCAAGACAGATAACCCGATTTATGGCTATCTCGACAGCCTGCCAAAAGAATATCGTATCTCCGATTTTCATATGCGTTCGGGCAGTGATTTGGCCATTCGGACCAATGGCGAAATTAAAGTGTTGGAAGGCTATGCGGTCACGCATGAATTGCTCGACGATATTTTCCGCGCGGAATTGTCGGAAGAAGACTATGAGAGGTTCTGCCAAACCAAGGATATCGATTTTGCCATCACCGTTCGTGGCGCTCGCTTTCGGGCCAATGGCTATCATACGCTCAAAGGCTGGGGGCTGATTATGCGCACGATTGTGACCGAAGTGCCCAATATCGACCAATTGGGCTTGCCCGCCGCCGTGCATAATATTTTAAAAGAGAAAAAAGGCATGGTGCTGGTGACCGGGGCCACCGGGTCGGGTAAATCGACCTCTCTCGCCTCGCTGATCAATAAGATTAACCGAGAGCGCAGCGAGCATATTATCACCATCGAAGACCCGGTTGAATTTGTGCATACCGAAATTAATTCGATTATTTCGCAGCGCGAAGTCGGTCGCGATACGCAAAGTTTTGCCTCTGCCCTGAAGGGCGCTTTGCGCGAAGACCCGGATATTATTCTGCTCGGCGAAATGCGCGATTATGAGACGATTTCTCTGGCGCTCACGGCAGCCGAAACCGGCCATTTGGTGTTTGGTACTTTGCATACGTCGGGCGCGGCCGAGACCATCAACCGGATTATCGATGCTTTTCCCGCCGACGAGCAACCCCAAGCCCGCTCCATGGTGGCCTCTTCTTTACAATTGGTGATGACGCAGCAATTGCTCAAACGCAAAGGCGGGGGGCGCATCGGTGCCTTTGAAGTGATGGTTTGCGTACCAGCGGTTCGCAACCTCATTCGCGAAGATAAAATTCCCCAAATCGCAACCGTCATACAAACTGGCGCCAATTTCGGCATGATTACGATGGATAAATATGTCGACGAACTGGAGAAGCAAGACCTGATTGTTGTCGAGGACGAAGACTAATCGGCTTGGCGCCGTGATAGAGCGAACGCCTCTTCCAAATCCCGTTGATAGGCCTCTGCCACCTTTGGTTGCAAAGGAGCAATAAAGGTAATGAGCGCCTGCATGGCCGCGACATCCTGGGTTTGGGTATAGGCGCGCATGGCTAAATCCCAAATCTCTTTATTCGAATAATAAGACAGGACATTTTGCTCAAACCTAGGGAGCGCCAAGTGCTGCACGAGATTATCTCTATTCTCATCCAGGGCGCGCGTGAGCAACATTAAGTCTGAGATGGCCGTCATGTGTCGGCCCAATATCGGGTGCTGCCTTTGGGCGGCTGAATAGCGCCGCTCAATATAGACCTCTATGGGCTGGCGCGCGTCTAGCTGCAATTTATAGGTAGCCCGATTGATCTCGAACAGCAGACTGGCGCACAGGTAAATCAAAGCCAGACAGAGCAGCGACAAAAGAACAAAGCTGGCGCGGCCAAACCTTTGGTTTTTGACGATAAGCACCCGTTCCGGCAAGCGCGTGCCTTGCATCGCGACCATCCATCCAAAAGCCAGCAAAATATAATGCCATCCGGAAGCCACATAGGGGTATTCAAACTGCGTGTGCAAAACAACGGGCACGGTCAAAGCCAAAATCAGCCAGATATTCGGGTTTCGCGCCAGAAGGAACCATGCCAGAAAAGCCAGCGGGGCGAGTAAAAACACCACGCCCACAAGCCCCATTTCCGTCAATACATGCATCACAAGATTGTGCGGCAAGGAAGTATTGGCCAAGAAAGATAGCCCACCAGCCAGACCGTAGCGCGCGAAATGGTCGAGATACGTGGCGCTGAAACTGCCCAAACCATGCCCGAAGAGCGGCGCCTCCAAAAACGAGCGCCAAGCAATGACCCACATGGAATAGCGCCATCGAACGGAACTGCTATCGGGGCTCCAATCTGGGCTGATGATCACCCGGTCGGGATTATAAAATGTCATCGCCCATACCAAAGCATAGGCTATCGATAGGACGATGAGGGCTTGCCCAAAACGACGCCTGATGTCCGCCCCCGCGCCACCGCCGTTCGAGACCTGGCGGACATGCAGAGCCATAAACCCCAAGCCAAAACCAGCCGACAGCAAAGCGGTTTTGCTGCGCATCATGGCAAAATCAAGCGCATAAATCGCCAGCAGAGCAACCAGCGCGAGGCGTTGCCAGCGGGTTAGCTTGACGAAAGTAAAAGCCCAAATAGCCAGCAATATGAGGCTGACCAAAAAGGTTCCGAATAAATTATATTGAGCAAATCCGCCAAATTCTTGCACTAAAAAACTGGGTAGAGACAGGGAGACGTTGAAAAAAACCAGCGGGTTGGTGGTCACAAAATGAATCAGATATTGCGGTAAAAAAGCCACTAAGACGAGGCATAAGAGACCCGCAGAACGCTCGGCACTTAGCGGGTTTTGCGCCAGACCAAAGGTAAAAACAGCGAAAGTCAGCACCATGCCGGGGAACAATAAATGGCCGCCTTGCAACGTGTCGAAAGCGCCAAGAATATTGCCGGCGACAAGCATAAAGGCGCCCGCCACGGGAATAAACAGGCCTGCCAACCAGACGCGGGACCAGCGCATCTGCCCGGGTTGGCCGTCCGTCCCCCATAGGGGACCCCAGAATAGAGCTGGAATTGCGATGCCCATGCCGAGCCATGCCAAAATATTACGCGACACATATGTGCCGCCAAAATCGGGCACATGAAAGTTGAATCCGACGAGGAGGCACCCAAAAACCGTTAGAATTTTAAGCCATGGCGGATAGGTCATCTAGGTTTTCCCAAAAAAAAGAGCGCTGTGGTATGCACAGCGCTCTTTCAAATCTCAACGGAGAAACGATTAGAAGTTTGTAATCGTTGTATCGCGTTTGGTCAGTTTGCCATCGTCGTCGCCTTCTTTGGCGCAGATGTAAACGTCAATGTGATTGGCGCCAGCGCCACTTACACGAATAAGAATGTCACCATTCTCCGCGCTGGAATCCAGATCTGTGCAATCTGTCGTGCCGTCAGTAACGGCGGTCGAGTTATCGGCGACCGCGCGAATGGCATCCGCTCCGGTGCGGGTTGTGCTGTATGCGTTCTTGAAGCTCTCAAATGGATTGCCAGCAGTCGCCAAGGCGCCAAAGCAACCGGTAGAGGCAACGGCGTCAGCGGCTGTTGTCGTGCTGGTCAAAGTCGCGGCTTTACAAGCAACTGGATCTGTGTCGATGCCAGCGGCGCGAACCGTTTTGGTGTTGATCAACCACTGGTGCACGGCTTTCGCGTTTGCATCGGTAACTGATTTCTTCGTGCTGTCGATATAGCCTTGGTAACCAACGACGCCAACCGCCGCAAGCACACCAATAATGGCAACAACAACTAGTAGTTCGATAAGGCTAAAGCCTTTTTCGCTTTTTGCGCGAATACTCATGGGAACTCTCCTCTTTATATAATCGCGCATTTGCGCGGCCCAACTCGGGGAATTTAGCAGGAAAAGCCTCTCCCTTGCAATAGTTAACTGAAGTTCCTAATGTGTTATGACCTTTAAACATCTAGCATTATGAGCAGGTTAAGGATTAGGCGATATGGCATTTCAATTTAAACGCGATAAAAATGATAATATATCACTTATAATTGCAGGGGATATTGACCTCGAGGTAACCCCCGACATTAAGACGCAATTGGCTGGCCAGCTCGACGGCGCGCGCGGCTTGACCATTGATGCCGCCAATGTGAGTTATCTCGACAGTTCGGGTGTCTCTATTTTAATCATTGCCATGCAGAGCTGCAAACAGCGGGGCATTGCGCTGAATATCGTCAAAATGAGTGATGAGGCGGCGCGTGTTTTGCAACTTGCCAAATTAGACAAAATTCTGCCGATTGAAAACATAAGCGGGCCATCGCAACTGGTGGGCGTGGACGTCTTTTCTCCGGCCGGTGCCGCCGATGATGAAATAGCTGGCGCAATAAGTGAAGATAATGTGAGCCAAGCCACCTCGGACGAAGATTTGATCGCCGAGCTGTCGGCCGCGCAAGCGCCGTCTCCTGCGCCGCAAGTTGCCCCAAAACCAG
>Ga0257126_1000392_pt1 | contig 36391 bp, 30 predicted proteins | sample SI060_120mmetaG_FD_190151 | JGI IMG/M metagenome (GOLD analysis project Ga0257126, IMG submission 190151) | Marine microbial communities from Saanich Inlet, British Columbia, Canada - SI060_120m | ecosystem: Environmental > Aquatic > Marine > Inlet | place: Canada: British Columbia | collected... | reverse complement strand
AACTGTCAAAGTGCTATCCATAGTGGAAGCACCAGTTACATTCAATGTGGAAGATAAAGTTGCTGCCTTGGTAACAGCCAAAGTAGAGCTCAATGTAGAGGCATCAGCAACTGTCAAAGTGCTATCCATAGTGGAAGCACCAGTTACATTCAACGTGGAAGATAAAGTAGCAGCTTTAGTAACGGCCAAAGTAGAGCTTAATGTGGAGGCATCAGCAACTGTCAAAGTGCTATCCATAGTGGAAGCGCCAGTTACATTCAATGTGGAAGACAAAGTAGCAGCTTTAGTAACAGCCAAAGTAGAGCTCAATGTAGAGGCATCAGCGACTGTCAAAGTGCTATCCATAGTGGAAGCACCAGTTACATTCAATGTGGAAGATAACGTTGCAGCATTGGTAACGGCCAAAGTAGATTTCAACGTAGAGCTGCTACCCACAACTAAATTATCATTTAAAGATATGTCTCCACTTTTTATGTTCATATTACCTTGAAACCTTGAAGTGCCACTTAAATCGAAATTAGCCTGAGGATTATTATTGGCTGGGTCGAAACCAATAGATACTTTGTCATCATAAGCTAACACGGTTGAACCTAATTTTCCGTTGAAACTTAAATCTAATTGTCCGGTAGCATCATTAAACGAGAAGGATGTGAAATCGCCTTGTGTTCCTGCTTTTGAGTCTTCTACCTTGAAGAAAATGGTATTATTTTCTAAATACAAACTTCTAAATGGTTTTTCCTCACTACCGAGATCCCATTGATATGCTTCTTTGGGAACTAAATGTCCGTTTAGTTCAATCTGGTTGTTTGTGCTTGCGTCAGTAAATCCGGCCTGGTCTTTTCCTAATAAACGAATTAATGTATTATCATTACCACTTCCATCAGACGCAACATATTTTAACGTATTCTCGTGTTTATCCAACTGAAATTGGACGTTATCTGACAAATCTTTTAAGAAGCCAATCTTCTGGCGCGAGACATCCACCATTGATTCAGTTGCGTCACTCTCGTAACGTTTACCCATAACATGGAATTCAGAAGCATCAATAGCTACTTTTGATATACCATCTTCAGCAGTAGTATAAAAATTCAGTGAATTATCAGCACGAATATTTACTGGACCACCACTTATGTCTAAAAACCCCTTCAAGTAACTCTGTCTTAACTTATTCGCATTGTTTGACTGATCAAACCATGTGCTCATTGCTTGACTATATATAAAGTGATCATATAAATTCTTGATTAAATATTTATTTTCTGCAAATATTATAACAAAAATACTAAATAAATTCTGTTGTATTTATTTAGTATTTTGTTATAATACGTATTTTGTTATAATACAGTAAATCATTCTATCAGTGTAAATATATAAGAGGTTATAATGTCATCTCAAGATGATTGGTTAGTTGACCCCAAATCCAATAGATTTATAGATACTTACTTGCGTGGGTATTTAGATATGAGTGGAGGTCATTTAACGCTTCGCAACAATAATATTAATGTAAATAATGGAGACATTTCGTTAAATGGACGATTATTAGTAGATAGCGATGCTTCACTTAATTCCAAATTATTTGTTGCGAATGATGTTTCTATGAATGAACGATTAATGGTTGGTAATGACGTTAGTTTTAACTCCAAACTGTTTGTTGCTAATGATGTTTCTATGAATGAACGATTAATAGTTGGCAATGACGTTAGTTTTAACTCCAAACTGTTTGTTGCGAATGACGTTTCGATGAACGAAACACTGCGCGTAGGTAATGATGTTATATTTGATTCCAAACTTCTAGTTCAAGGCGATACTTCATTCAATTCCAATGTAGATATTTCGGGGGACCTGGTAATACGCGGAACTCTAGGTGTTTATCAACAACAAGAAATCAAAGTTATCAATACTACGGTAAACGACTATCAATTAATTATTACAGAGGATATTTCATTAAATGGGAATTTATATGTTAAAGATGATGTTAGTTTGAATTCCAAGTTATTTGTTGCTAATGATGTTTGCATGAATGAAATGTTAATGGTTGGAAATGATGTTAGTTTCAACTCTGATTTATTTGTTGGTGAAAACACGATTCTAAATCAAAAATTATATGTTGGTAATGATGTTTCTATGGATACTATCCTTACTGTCGGAGGCGATGTTAGTTTTAATCAAAAATTATATGTTGCTAATGATGTTTCTATGGATAATATGCTTTTTGTCGGTGATGATGTTTCGATGAATCAAAAATTATATGTTGCTGATGATGTTTCTATGAATGCGCGACTTACAGTAGGTGGTAATGCTTCTATAAACGAATTATTAATGGTAGGTAATGATGTTAGTTTCAACTCAAATTTATTTGTTGATGGCGATTTATCATTAAATAGACAGTTAAGTGTTGGAGGTGATGTGTCTATGAATAACAAATTATATGTTACTGGGGATGTTTCTATGGATAATGCTATTTATATAGGCGGGAATGCGTCTGTTAATAGCAAAATGTATATTGGCAATGATGTTTCTATGGACTCTATGCTTACCGTGAATGGGGATACCACTTTGAATTCTAGATTATCAGTTAATGATGACATTGTTATTGAAAATGGTAGTATTACATCAAATGATATTTCGTTTAACGTTCAAAATTTACCATTAAGTGTTACCGGGAATTTTACGGATACTAACAAAGTTATATATTCGAAATTTTCGAATTCTGAGCGCGTTTTTAATGGGTTATATAATATTTCTGCGAGTTCATTTCAAGAAACGAACGAACAATGGAATGCGTTTTCAACTGATCTAAGCACAAATTGGAGAAGTTCTGCTAATTATGAAGATGGGCGTCCAAATGATAATTCACCAAAAAGTCAGGATATCCTTGGAGAACAATTTCATGGCGAATATATTGAACTAGAGTTACCATTCTACACAGAGCTTCAAACTGTAACCATTGCGTGTGATAATTTTGATCCTACTAATAATCCAGGTATTACTAAGTTCGTATTATTGGGTGATATAAATAATAATTGGAGTAAGTTGATTGATTATGAAGATGAAGGCACGGGAATCCAATCTAGTGATGTTTCAATTGATGTCAGTAATCAGTTTTTTACTAACAAAATAAGATTTATAATTAAAAATGTATCAACAGCAACTAATTATGCATGTATTTCCAAATTCACATTCTCGGGAAATGTAATCGGTAGTAAATTACATCTTGATAATGGTAATATTGGTATAGGTAATGTAAATCCTCGTAGTGCTCTTGAAATAACCGGTAATATGGTTTTATCCAATGCTATAACTGGCGTAAATAATTCTGGCGAAAGCCAAGAACACGGGCGTATTGATTGGGCGGGAATAGGACGTGATATTAGTAATAACAATCATTCCAGTTATATTCGTTCCTATTTTGAAGACGGGACAAATGATACCTCGGGTAATCTTGCGTTTGGAACAAGTGATGGTGTAAATGTAGCCGACGACAAGTACATCATTCACGCTACCGGACAAAACGAATTTATTACTGATGTTTCTATTAATTCGAACCTTGTCGTTGGTGGCGATATTCACTTCAATTCAAATCTTAATGTTGTTGGAGATGTCTCTATGGATACTGGATTAATCGTCGGGGGCGATGTTAGCTTCAATTCAAAACTTAACGTTATTGGAGATGTCTCTATGGATACTGGATTGATCGTAGGGGGTGATGTTTCTATGAATTCAGGGCTAACCATTCGTGGAAATACGGTTTTCGAAACAACCACAAATTTTATTGGCGATGTTTCTATGAATTCATCACTAAATGTAGATTCTATGGCAGCAAACAACATTTCTACTAATAGTCTTACTATTTTGGATAACACAGTAATTGGTTCCGAAGATACTAGTTTCAATGAAGTATTAACTGTTATTGGTAAGATTGTTGCTAGGGATTTCGTTATATCTGGTGGCGAAGGAATTGAACTTACTACATCCAAAGTGGGAACACTCAAACTCGGTTCGGCAGATGATGATAAGGAGCCTAGTATAACTACTCTTGCTGGCGATGATACATCTCTGGTTATCAAAACAGATGGTGATAATAACAGGTTAACTATAGACCAATCCGGTAAAACTACTTTCCATAACGATGTTTCTATGAATTCTACATTGTTTGTTGGCAACGATGTTAGTCTCAATTCCAAATTGTATGTGGTCGGCGAGGTTAAAGTTAATAACATGTTGCACGCAGTAAATGATGTTTCTATGGATAACGCACTTGTTGTCGATGGTAATGTTTCTATGAATTCTGGGTTAACAGTTGACGGAAACACGGAGTTCAACTCAAATGTTGTTACATTAAGTGATGTTTCTATGAATTCCACATTAATAGTTGGAGGTGATGTGAGTATTAATTCCAACTTGTATGTTGTTGGTAATACTTATGTTAATGGAAACTTATCGATAAGTGCGGATGTATCGCTTAATGGTAATGCAAATATCAGTAATAAAATTTTAGTTGATAAAGATGGAGCTGTTATTATAAATAATAAAAATCTAGTTATTGGCGATTCTGTTTATTTGTCTTCCGTTATTGCTGGTTCTATCTTCGACAGTGCCGCAACATCCGCAGTAAACCAATTTATCGTATTTTTCGCAGATGCTTCTTATAGTATTTTATCTTCGTCGTTAAACTCCAATTCCGGGGCAAACGCGGTTGCAAGTGTGTTTGTAAACAATCAAAATTCTTGGAAATCACAAGAAAACGGATATATGGAAGTTACAGGGTCATCACAATACATAGTTAACCCAAATAGTTACGACGATACCACTACTTTTTACATATCAACAGATTCTACAGAATCTATAACCACCAAGGGTGAGTATGTAGAGGCACTTTTACCATACCCTACTACTATAGATGCGTTTGAACTCAATACAGATACTTATCAAGTTCCAACTGAAGGTTATTTATTAGGCGAGTTCGTTGATAGTAATAATGTTAGTAAATTGGTTCAGTTATTAAAATTTGATAAAACTAATATAGTAGACGATTCTGACCTTAAAAATCAACAATTTACTGAAACAATAGGTATTGAAAAACAATTTGAAACAACCAAGTTACGGTTTATTATCACAAAAATAAAGGGGTCTACAAATTTTATTAATGACCCAGATTCTGACGACGACCCCATTATTAATAACAATGTAGCTATTCGGTATATTAATTTCAGTGGAATTGTTCGAACTACAGGTATATCGATTGGTGCTGGATTTTCTCAAAATACAGCGAATACTTCCGTGGGATTTGCTACATTAACAAATAATATAGATGGTAAGAATAATATTGCGTTGGGTAATTATGCGTTATCACAGACTACGACAAGCGATAGTATTGCGATTGGATACAATTCATTAATAGCTAATACTAATGGAACTCAAAATATCGGTATTGGTTCAGATACATTGGTAGGTAATTCTACGGGCGGACGTAATGTTGCGGTCGGACATAATTCGGGATATTCTAATAATAGAGGAGACTATAATACATTTATCGGAAATGTTGCAGGATATTCTAATTATAACGGAGACTATAATACATTCCTAGGATATAATACTGACATTAGTGGTTATTTTTCACATTCTACCGCCATTGGTGCGGATTCTACCATTACGGATGATAACCAGATTGTTATTGGTACCGCATTGGATAAGATAAAAATACCAGGAACGATTGAACTTGATGGTACATTTTTTGGTGATGTTTCATTTAATGATGATATTCAAATTTCGGGTTCTACTTCACTTAAATCTACGTTAGCGGTTTCTAAAGCTGCTACTTTTAATTCCACCTTAAATGTTACTGGTAAAAGCACACTTACCACTATGGAAGTTAATAACACCAGTATATTTAATAACAAACTTACTGTAAATACTGGCGGCTTACAGTCAAACACACTCACAGTTACTGGCGCGACTACATTAAATAATACGTTATCAGTTAATGGTGCTACTACATTGAAGTCCACGTTATTAGTTAATAATGCGACTACTTTGAAGTCTACTTTACACGTATCCGAGCCAACTACATTACAATCACGATTGGATGTTACTGGAGATGTTTCATTAAACAACAATACAACCATTCAAGATTTACAGGTTTCAGGAAATATAGGATTAAATAATTTAACTACAACTGGAAATGCTATTATCGGAGGAAGTCTCACCGTCCCCAATGATAATATTAACTTGGCAACTAAATTAAGAATTGATAATACTAATAATATAACTACCATTGAAGATGATGTTATTAATATTCTAAATAGTGGAACTAGAACAAGGTTTATTGAGATTGTAGATAATAAACTAACTATTACTGGACTAAATGCTACGGATGAAGTTATGGACGTTACAGGTGTTATTACAGCGAGTAATGTGACACTGAAAGCGGGCGGGACGGTAACATCATCCGGAGATACATCAACATCATCCAGTAGTATTGTTATTGGTGACACATCTAATGGTCTGGGTATCTATCCCAAAGATGGTGCTGGAACAGCGGGAGACCCATTTTCTGGTATAAAATTTATACCATTTATTGATGAAACTTCGCAAGGTATATTAGATGTTTTTTCGATTGATAATTCAGGTAACACAATTATTGATGGCACCCTAACCGTTAATAATGACACTACAATTGACAGTTCATTTAATGTTACTGGATATTCTTCTTTGAATAATCTCAAAACAACAGGTGACACTTCTTTGAATAATCTAAATGTTATTAACGCATCTACTCTTTCTTCCACACTTAACGTTAACGGTGCAACCACGCTTTCTTCTACACTTAATGTTACCGGCTCGTCTACCCTTTCTAATGTTACAGTTTCTTCCAATTTGAACGTGTCTAATGCCACCACATTATCGTCGTCACTTGATGTTAGTGGCTCTTCTACATTCAACGATACATTAACTGTATCTAAGAAGGCATCATTGAATTCTGATGTTGATATGTCTGGAAATGTATCTGTATCACACGGTCCATTTACAGTAAATGATATTTCGTTTGGCATTACTAATGTACCAACTGGGATTACAGGAATTTTTACCAGTAATCAGAAAACACTTTATTCAACTCATTCAGGTTCAGACCGCGTATTTAATGGATTGTATGATGTTTCCGCAAGTTCAGTTGAGGATAACACCAAGGAACCTTGGCACATATTTGATGAGACTAATAATGTTTGGCAATCAGCAATTGGAACAGGCCCAACGCCAAGTTCAAGAGTATCATATATTGATAATAGCAGTTCTGTTGTAGACGTAAGTTGTGAATATATACAAGTCACATTCCCTTTCTATATCAACGTTCAATTGTCTATTATTCTAACACCTTCTTCGCTTTCTAGTGTCACATTACTTGCGGAGAATAATGATAGTTTTTATCATTTGTCAACTATACCGAGTACTGATGGTGGTGGTGGAACTACAACGTTTACTGATATAAACCATACATTTTATAGTAATAAATTTAGAGTTATTTTTCCGGAACAACAATCGAATGATATAGAATTTATAGAATTAGGTAAATTGACATTTAATGGCGACATATTAGGTAGCAAAATACACGTTGACAATGGTAATCTTGGTGTTGGAACTACGGTTCCTCGTTCAGCATTAGAAGTTACAGGAGATATGGTTATTTCAAAACCCATTTATGGTGAAAATACAAGCGGAAATTCAGTAGAGCACGGTCGTATTGTTTGGGCGGGAATAGGACGCGATGTTAGTAACAACAATCATTCCAGTTATATCCGTTCTTATTTTGAAAATGATACATATGATACTTCCGGTAATCTTGCGTTTGGCACCAGTGACGGGGTCAATAGTGCTAGTGATAAATTTGTTATTAATGCTAATGGTATAAATAATTTTATTACGGACGTTTCTATGGACTCTAATCTTGCTGTTAATGGCGATGTTTCATTCAATAATAATTTATATGTAAAAGAAAAGGTTTGGATAGATGGAACTGTAGGTATTGGAACAGCCAACCCGGGTGTCGTTTTTGATATTAGTGATACAGGGGCATTACGTATTCCCGTAGGAGAAAATAGCACACGTCCGATTGATGTATCTGGGGCTAGTTCTTCTAGTTCTTATTATGGGTCCATTCGTTATAATACTCAGGGAAGCAAGTTTGAAGGGTATGGTCCAGGTGGCACGTGGAGAACACTTAGTGGACTAAGTAACGCATCTGATGTTACAAGAATTGACCCAGATGTAAATAACAAATTAATATTCTATACGGCACAATCGGGGGCAACCGACATAAATGCTTCACAAGAAAGGATGGTTATCCAAAATACTGCTGATATTTCTATGAATACTTCGCTTTCTGTCGCTGGTAATTGTAATTTTAATTCGGATGTTGATATTAGTGGCGATTTGGTAATAAACGGTAACTTAAGTGTATATCAAACCAATGATACGACAACTATCCACACAACTGTTAATGATTATGCGTTAATTGTTTCAGAAGACATCTCATTAAATGGAGAACTTAAAATGTCTGGTGCTGCCACATTGAATAACACATTGAATGTTACTGGTGCTACCACGTTGAATAACACATTGAATGTTGCTAGTGCTACTACAATACAAAACACATTGCATGTAACTGGTGCTACTACATTAAAAAGCACATTGAATGTAACTGGTGCTACTACATTAAAAAACACATTGCACGTAACTGGTGCTACTACATTAAAAAGCACATTGAATGTAACTGGTGCGGTAGCAGGTCTTTCATTCGATTCCGGTTCTGATTATCGTATCAAAGAAAATGTGGTATCTATTTCAGATACTTCTTATAACATTGATAAGTTACGACCAGTTACATATACAAATACTCTCTTGAAAAAACAGGATTTCGGTGTAATCGCGCACGAACTACAAGAACAACTCCCGTTCTTAGTCACTGGCGAGAAAGACGGCGAAAAACAGCAATCTGTTAATTATAATGGTCTTGTTGGTCTCTTGCTAAATGAAGTTCAACAACTTAAGAAACGAGTTCAAGAATTAGAGCAATCTAAACTATAACTTCTATTCATTCGCATAATACATTTCATAACATAATGAATTTATTAAATGTATTTTTTAACGCACGATACCGAAGGCACCTAATTTACAACTACAACTATTCGAGGTTGAATGTAAAGAACATTTGCATTCGTTTTTCAGATTTGCGCTTGCGTTTACAGTGCTATCCCAACCACGATTCCAAATATTTAATGGCTCAGGTGTAGGGACCGAAGGGTCTGCTCTACACGTCATAGGAACACGATTTGTTCGCGTATTTGTATCCTTACATACAGGGAATGTAGGACAATTAGTTACAGTCTTCTCCATAGAAAATACTGGTTGACGCCCAGAAGGAACTAATTGATTATATCTTGGTTTTGTATTTGCTATACTATTTGAAAGAGCATATTGTTGATTCTGTGTTAATGTGGCCGACGCAAATACTGGAGGTTGGTTGGTAGTATCATTATCCACACGAAGACGAGTAGCCACATGTTTATATTTTAAATAATCACTTTGAGACATTTTTAACCCTATATACATACACGCGATATTTTGTATTTCAATACACGCTCGTTATAATTCCTCATATTTGATAAGTGTATTTTCTTGTAAATATTGTTTTGTCATATAATAACCACCATATGCTACAACAACACCAAGTAATGCACCTACACCTAATTGTTCCATCGTATGACGTCTGTATTTCCAACGTTGATATACAGTTAAACCAGCAATAAATAATTCACCTAATAACCACGCTGGTGATTCTTTCACTAAATATAAAAACGTTAGCGATGAAAATACTGACTGAGCGTGTGCCGACGGCATCCCATACAGTTCAGCACCCGAATAATTCTCATTCATTATACTTTCTCCATCTTGGGGGCGTGGTTGCTTTATAATTACCTTTGCTATTTTGTTAATGAAAGAGTTCAATACAAATACAACTAAATACGCACACCAAAATCCACGATTTCCCCACAACTGCCAGACACCGATACCAAATAGTATAAACGGACCCAAAAATCCAATAGTATCCATCATTCGTATTATTTTATTTCCGTTTTCCAAATTATTCATTTGTAATGAGCTTATTATACATATCATTACAAATATTTAGTTGTTAATTATACTTATATCGGTTGCGGTTTATATAACTGTTCGCAGATTAATGAAAACGACCAATTCGCATTGTTGAAATCAACCACATTTCCACGGTCACTCACAAGTTTTACGCTCATTCGCTGTATGTTTACAGGCCCAAAATATTGACGTTCTTGATTTTGTAATGTTCCACCAAACTCTACAATTGTTTCACCATTGTTCTTACCACCCAACTTGAGAGGTATTACACCAAAAACATCGCTTACAAATGGTGTAGAACCGTATATCTTTGAACTTACATTACCCGTAGTTAAATTATTTTCAGATGAGGTAGCATTTGCCTTTGATACCAATGATTGAATTTGCTTCTCAGTTAATTTATTGTCATTGTTTCGCGATTGTGTATTATATACTTTTTCACCAGTTGCTGGATCACATATAAAGTTTGTTCGTAAAGCATATGAGGGCAAGGGGGTTTCAGTATCGCGCGATGTGATTGTTACTAGTCCATCATTTAGATGACTTTGATTATAATCATCGATACATAACATAAAATAATTAAATAATTCTGTGCTGATTCCAGTATCCGCAGTTATACTGATTACAGATGAACCATCAGTATTTTCATAATTAGATAAATTATATACAGTGAACTCACGATAACCTAATATCCACCCCAATGTGCTGTCCCACGTTGTATTACGGACACTACTAACTCCTTGATAACATTTTACAAAACTATATGGGTCAAAAAATGACAATCTGTAATCTTTCGCACGATATTCTTTATTAATTGTTATGCGTAAATTTACATATTCAACACCTTCTATGGTTATTATTGTAATTGACGACTCTGAAGCAACTGTTCCAGAAAACGCATTATTAATAGAAGACAGCAATGTATCTCGCGTATATCGTATATCATTATTTCCCGATTTTATAGGTAGTTCTATAATTATATTATTTTCGGGAGCAACTACACCTTCTTCATATGCGATTAATTCGATTTTGTTTATTTCGTCGGTCAATGTAATTAAATTTTGTAAGATATAACTGTTACTATTAATACCTAAAACCGTATTTCCATCTTCGTCTATATTAGAAAATGATAAATCGGTAAATTGGCGATTCACATCGTATACAGATGAGATTGGACTGTTTAGTAATGGAAATTCATTATCTATCATGGCGTTATCTATGTTTACGTGTTTATTCCAACTATTAAGATAATATTTTTGGCGTATTACTAATGATAATTTTACTATTGCGGTTATTCCATCCACATTTTCTATAATTTCTACATTACTTCCAGCTAGATCTGGAAACCTCTGTAATTCATTATTGATTCCGGTTTGTAATCCAGCCAAACTATCATATGACAAATCAGTCGGCGCAGGTATCAAATAACCATATGGAATTGACGAATTATATAATGCAGAACGTCCATAATCTGGTTTAATTGTATCAGGGGTTGCGACTGAAATATACATCAAATACGATGAATCTATTACATACGAGGTTGTATTCTGTATATTTATAGTATATTCCATCGCATCGTCAGTTACAGCAGTCAATGTAGATGACCCCAAAAATCCCTTGTTACGTAAAATACCTATATTAAAACTTTCTTCGTCATTCACTAACAACGTATTATCAGTTTCACTATCATATTTCACGTATGGAACTGTCTCGCCTCCAATCTCTATGCTATCTCCTTGTTCTAATTGAAAAATGGGATTTGTAATAGCATAACTTATATCTTCTAAGAATTGAACTGAGTATGTGTCTTCACTCAATTGTTTGTTTATATTCAATTTCAAACTTGCTTCTACTACACCGTCATCTGTAACATTTATATCTAAAGACGACCCCGAAAATATATACTGGTCTGTCGCGTCTTTAAAGTTTGTGAAAAAATCGTTTATTTCGTTGAATAGCACACCACTACCTATTACGCCACTAGTATTAGTTGAATAGAATGTATAGCTTAGATCGCTTCCTACATAGTTGTCGTTCGTTTTTGCGGTAACCGATAGTAATTTATTACTCGGCATTACATAACTATTCAGATATCCAAAACTTGTGTCTATAATATTTATTCCTTCGTCTAATTCATACGTTTCGTTCAATCTCATTAATGTTTGAAATATAGTATTGGAAAAATCTATTTTATATTTGCCCGTTGTAATAGTTCGCAAAATATCAAATTGGATATGAAAACGCCCTGAAAGGTCTAAGTAAGCATTCGTTGAACTTAACAACTCTCCATTACTTACCTCTGTTATACGACTGTTTATTTCTTGAATATAGGTATTTACATTATACACCGTATCTGAATTCGGTATATCGATACGATAATCATTATTACTAACATCATAGCCAGGCTCTATATTTTTCAAGTAAATATAAGGTGATGTTGTCACTGAAAATTGGTCGGTTTGCTGAACCATAGGAGATACTTCAGATAATATATCATTTAATATGGTTTCTTTATTAATGAATTTAAAACACGAGGAAGCACCAGTCCAAATGTATTGGGGGGTTTCTTCACTAATTGTTTCAGTTAGAAATATTATGCGTATTTTAGAATTAGGTATATTGTTTGTTGTAAAACGATTTGTCTTTATAGATAATTTGAAGTAAGAGTTTGATTCCTTATCTATTCTTTGTATGTTTGATTCATCATTTAAATATTGATTTTCGGTTATCACTTTGTTTAAATTGTTATAAATAGCGGTACGCGTATAGGCTATTCCGGTTGTCAATGATAATGTTACTAATATTGTTGAATCGATGATTTCCGCAGTACTACCTGGAACTCTAGCAAATTTTTCTACTGTAAATGAATTATTCGCACTTGTAATCATATACCTAAATGTGTCTGGTGAAGATATCAACGGCAAATCATTCGCACCATCTACTTTAATAAATTCGTATAAACTCTCTTTAAATCCCAAGAAACTTGGAATACTGCTAGTTCGTTCTGTGTAATATTCATCATCTTGCGGTAGCAATTCAGTTGTAGTCCAACCTGGAAAATTTAAACGATAACTGGTTTCGTTATATTGTTTGTAGATCTCAGTGTTTGTTGTAATCAATGAACTATATTTGTTATATTCCATTCCGGTTGTTCCAAAGTCTACGTCTGTATATGTAGTTTTGAGTAAGGCTATGTTTTCATTAATCGACTCAGACAATTCACTTGGACTATAATTACCTGGTGTTATTCCTACTTGGTAATCATGATTACCATTGTCTATTCCCGGAACATTCCCTTTTAATATAAAGAAATTACTACCAAAACTAGAATTTATTGTCCACCAAACATAGGGTATTTCTACAGAGTATAGCTTCATGGATACTACATCTTTTAATGGTTCTGATAAGTTCAAAGTAAAATCAGTGGGAGCACTACGTTTGTCTTGTCTATATTGACTGTCTATCGTTACCACACGTTTTACTGTTTGTTGTAATAGAGGATTTAAGTTACCCTTTGCGTATTCTAAATCTTTTGTGTAATTCATTACTTTATCCATTTTTGTTTGACTTGTCTCCAAATAATTTTCTGATTGTAATTTTTCCATCATTTCAGGATTGGTCGGTTCGGTTTGTTCTTCTATATCTACGGGATCATCTATGCCTTCTATAATACTTTCATCATCATCACTCGTCTCAAAAAAGTGGGAATATATATCTTCAAAAAATATCGCCAATTCATCACCAGAATCATTCTGTATGTTGCGATATTTATTGATTAAAAAAATTATCTTCGCCTCTAACTCACGGTCTGTTGGATTTGTTAAGTCTAGTATATCAAGTAATTCTCTATCAGTATAACTTTTTACATCGTACATATTTTTCTTTTGTGTTTCTTCTTTTTTTGTAGTATTCATCATATATATTTATAAATACAACTTCTATATACTATTCGCTCTATTTATTTGTTTCTTTAGATAAATTCAATAATCGTTCCTTAAACATATTTCCTATGTATTTTACCAAGTCCACTTTTTTTATTAATATGAATAATAATTCTGTCGGAAAACTCTTTAGTCCTTGTCCTCGTTTCATATGTTTATTTCCACGAAAACATAATATATCAAATATTTTCATGACTAAATCTTCTTCTTCATTCATTTCACTACGGTCTATTCGCATTCTACCTATAAATGTATAACGATTATAGTTACCTTTACAGTATACATTTAATTTACCATTTATCGGGTGATTACGTATCAATCCTATTCCTATTATTTTATTTGTATCATTATTCATTTCCAATATAAATAGGTTCGTATCTATCATTATTGTTTTAGTTATAGGATCAGGGGAACCATATATACACCCGACATTACTATGTTTTTTCCTATAAGCTTCATTTTCATTCCACGTTGCGGTCGTAAAACGACTAGTCAGTATTTGATTACGTAAATCCTTTTTAAATAATCGGATTTGCTTTCTATATACACGGTCTTCGGTTGGCACTGCGGTTGGCATTGTATTTTATTGTTAATGTTCTCGCATTATTGTTGAATAAATCAATTTTTTGGTTTGAATCTTCGTTATTTTTTCTGTCCATAATCATATTATGAATATGGATATATCTAATGTAGAACAAACAACTATAAATATACCACCAGTTCAATTTCATAAGACAAATTTATATACTACATACAATGATACCCCGCGCAGTTCTGATGGAAGTAGTAGTAGCAGCGCAGATATGAAAAACGCCGAACAACCTATTATGATTAAGGTTAATAGTGATGTTCCACTACAACCAAATAATATTCAAGACGAAGGGTCGATTGACACATATACAGATAATCACTTTGTTACATTATCTAATAGAGACCTTGATAACCTTCACGATACAGACCCATTCTTCGCACCTCAGTTTTCTAATTCAGGCAGTAATAGCCCAATTATGTCAGATAGTAATCCGAACAGCAATACCAATAGTGATGATGAAACTAACAGTCGTACAGATACTAATCTAGCATATAATCTCAAAAAATACTCGATTAAAGGGAAATACGAAAAATTAAATACTACAGATATTGAAAAATATATCAAAAAATATTATTCGAATTCATTGGTTGATAGTTATTCAAACGAACTTGATATATTAACTACCTTCGTAAGAGGACAAAAAAACCTATATGCACAGTCCAGAAATATTACTCAACAAAAACTTTATCTTTTAATGTGTCCGGCGCTTGTAATTGCCGCCGCAATTACATTTATGTCTCCTTTTCTTGAATGCGATACTATTAATACTAACATCGTCGCTGGATTAAACGGTGTTGTTACATTATTTATTTCTATGGTTGGGTTTTTTAAACTAGAAACCTTATCAGAAAAATATCTTATATTAGCTTCATTATTTGATAATTCGGAAACAGACTTAGAGTTAACATCTACCAAAATTATGATTATGAAAAAAGAAAAGGAGGTTTCAGAATTAATCATTACCAAATTTAACGAAACAGAAGATAGGATATCACAATATAAACTTATTAATCACGCTCTACTGTTACCAGAAATAAAACTCCTTTTTCCTATCATTTCACACATCAATATTTTTTCATTTATTAAAAAAATTGAACTTTTGAAAAAAGGGACTATTGAAAAACTACGAAATATCAAAAATGAAATTTCATATATCCATTATAAAACCGAACAGCGAAAACAGGTTCAATCTATTAAAACATCTACTACACCCACCGATATTACTATTACGATGGATGATGAAACCCAACAATCCAAGGAGATCTCGCGATTAAATAAATTATACGCATTGAAAAATACAATTACAAATGAACTTATTGAACTACAAAACGCATATTCTATTATAGATACTATCTTTTACAGAGAAATATCGTCTGCTGAAAAAAAACAAAACAGATGGTGGTTTTGTTTAGTGTGTTTTTATTGGAATAACACAGATAATAGTCAGGATTATATGATTGACGAATTGGTACAACAACTTTCACCAGCACTTAGACCTCTTATATTACCTATGAAATAATCTATCTAGCAGGTAATACTTTCCAATACCAAGGCATATTATATACCAGATTTACTGAACCTTTATCTTTCATACTTGTCAGAATTTGGTTTGTTTTTACATTATTTGTATTCCATCTTATCTTTATAATCACTCGTTTATGGTGTATGTCTTTATGTAAAGGTATCTCACGTATTGTTTCAATTAACCCTAATTTCATATTACTTATTATATCTTCGATGTAATTACGTGACATAGTTGCTTCTACACGTGGTATACATATTGTGGTGCTTGGCATTATCTTGTATTTATTTTGTATTTTTATAAAGTTGAAAAATCAATTTTATAAAAGATTCCAACACCCCCCATTTTAACCCACGTAGTGAGTTGCTGTTTCGAATAACATTCTTAGAATTAAATTTGTCGTCAAATGTTTATATACCGTTAAATACGGGATTTAGTTTTTTGCTGTTTCGAAACATATTATATATACACAATTCTTTAACTTGTTTTGGATTACTTATTATTCCTCATTTCAACCAAAAAATCTAAAAAGATTTATTTTGGTCCCGATGTATAATCGGAATGATTAATCATTCAAATGTTCCGGATATAGTGCACGAACAATATCTGTGTCTACGTTTTTCATATGAAACGGTTCAGCATCCCAACACCAATTACAATTGCTTTTACTTAAGTTCCATTCAGGGGTTATACCGGGAATTATCACATTAAATATTTTTTCTGCCCGTTCCTTATGAAAATCCGATGTAGTGATTATAATCTTATCGGGTTTTGAAGTATCCGAATTATTCATCCATTTATTCAAGTTCATAAAATTCTCCGCAGTATTAGTCGATTCTGTATCGATATAAATAATAAGATTAGGGTATTCTTTTATTATTTTCTTACGCATAATAGATGCTTCGGATACAGTATTCCCATCTTTGGAACCACCTGATAAATATAAAGTAACCGGGGCGGTATTAGAATTGATATAATTTAATACAGATTGAATACGTTGGTTTTGTATTTGGGAATTCGAACATCCCAATAATACAATTACTTGGTTTTGTTCTTGTTCTTGTTTATGAACGTTCTGAAATAATACGTGTAGTAAAGCAGTTAGACAAGCGAAGACCAAAAACATTATGATATTATTATTAGTTTATTAGTTTATTAGTGAATTTGTTATTATTTATAATAACACTAATAGTTCTTCAATTTTTCGTATCCAATACAGGATGAATAACACTATATTGACACTTATACAATGGGATTACCAATACTCTCACATAATTGGTTTAAGTTGGTGGTTTTTTTTATTAGTGTATTTAAAATAATGTCATCACACGATCTTTTAGATGAAACTTGGGTTCAAGAACTACAGAAAATACAAGATATAAAACAAAATTACTGTAAAGAATCTATGGATTCTATTTCCGTACATTCCATATTTATTAACACTAACAAACACATTGATAAAATCGTTAACTTAGAACTCGCACTTTCAAAACACGATACCATAGAAAACCATATGTACTTATCTAAAAATACTCTTTCGTCTATTATCCAACAAAATAAAGAACACAAAGGAGAACTTAGTAAACGCCATTATAAACTTATCGATATTGCTTCCTTTTTTGTTACAATAGAACCAGAGCATATACAGTCTTATTCTAAAACAGACCCTCACGATTTAACACACGATTTCTTCAAAATACACCCATACATTGAAGATATACACGTACCTATGTCTATTTTTATTTTCCATAAACTAAACTCCATTTTCCTTATTTATCAAGAAGTCGCACCTGTTTCTAATAATCGCACTATGAAATCGATTCTTAAAAAGACATCTAATAAAAATGGTAAAACATCACACACAAAAAAAGTGAAAATCAACACCGAACTTAATGAAACATATCGCAATGTACGCAAAAAACATACGAAAACACGCAGATGTAGAACTAAAACTACACAATAATGACAATGTTCTCAAACTATTGAACTGTAAATGATATAAATGTTTTGATTGTAGTATATTTACCTATACTTCTTACTATTATGGAATCTTATGATTTACCCGCAATAGAAGTTACCAAGGATTATTCTTCCTTTTTTCGTGACGAACTCGTTTTCTTTTATTTCCATTCTGTACGGTTTCAAAATTACGCAGATATCAATTCATTTTCCAATCGATATGAAACTCTCCTATCTATTTTAAAAAAACAAATGCATATTAATAGAGATATTACACTTCCATACTTAAAGTTGGTTTATAAACTCATCGCTAATACCAGAGACATCCGACACGGGAAAGGATATCACGATACCGCATATATGATGATTTGGAAATTTTACAGATTCTTTCCAAGTTTGGCTATTTATATGTTATATCGTTTTGTAAAAAATACCGAAAATCAACACTACACCTATGGTTCGTGGAGAGATATGAAATATTTATGTGAATTTGTAAAACAACATAGCTGTCACGGCGAAAATGACTCTCTTATTGCTATCTGTATTGACCTGATTAATACACAACTTAAAGACGACCTTAATACATGGAAATTTTCGGAAAATGCTATGGATGGACGATTTATATCACACGTTGCAAAGTGGATTCCAAGAGAAAATAAAAAATTTGGTTGGCTTTTTAATTTATTAGCTGATAATTGGGGAAAAACACAATATCCATATATTATTAAATCCGCAATCAGCTACGATTCACAGATTAAAGCACGGAATAAATACAAACAGTTGTATAGGAAAAATGTGTCATTTTTGAATAAAGCTCTTGATACTGTTGAAATCAAATTATGTGCCAACCGAAGACCACTCATTGAACCACATACTATACCTCTATGCGCACATTCTAAATATAAGAATGTTTCTTTCTATGATTCAGATGATAATGACAAACTCGAATGTAGTCAGAAAATTATTAATCATCTTGAATCTAAATATTCACTCAATAATGTATATGAAAATAATGGTAAATACAATACGTCATCCACATTACCTATTTCTTACTACATAAAACAAGCCATTTCAGTTATTCAATTAGGGATGAGTGACTCCAATACACAATTTCATATTCTTAATAAACAATGGGCGTATTTGGAAAACGAAACAACATACGTACAAATGGAACCGATTATTCCTATTATTGATATTTCGTCTTCTATGAGAAAACACGATGATGAACCTTTGTATGCCGCTATTGGCTATGCTATTCTTATTTCTCAACAAAGTTCTATTCAAAATAGAATTATGGTTATAGATAGCAATCCGATATGGGTCCAATTTGAAGATGATATGACGTTCGTTCATAAAGTAAAACGGATTATAGATATTATTTCATCCGCGTATTCTACCAAAGCATCATATATCAATACATTCCGTCTTATTGGAAATTCGTTTTTACAGAATTCTACACCTGATAATGAAATACAGAATCTACAATTTGTTATCTTCTCTACATTCACAGAACAACAATCCGATGATAATAGTCTATATAACACTATCACCAATACACTTTCTTCCTATACCAATGCGGTCCCACATATCTCTTTCTGGAATCTATCCAAATATGAAAACACATTGCTTCCGTGTCTTCCCGACCAAACTAAAACCAAATTATTGGCTGGATATTCTCCACATTTGATTTCTCAACTGTATAATACAACCAAATATTACACATACACTCCATATACTACCATTCAATACGAACTTGATTCATATCAATATGATGTTCTTGATGATTATATTACCCATATCGTGTGTCAAATGTAGGAACACGGGTTAACATTAGTATAATGATAATAACTATCAATTGTTGTTATCATTTATATTGTTACATATCTTTTACCGCATCGTATATTTTTGTCTCTCTATGTAAATTATTCTGGATCGTGGTTAACATCTTAGTGCGAATATTTTTTTTCTTTTCTTTGCTTACTAATATATTGTCTAGTATTTTCATCATCTTCTTACTCTCATTACTGCTTACATTCTTAAATAATTTATCTATCTGGCCTATCATATCATTACTACTTTGACGTTTGTCCGGAGATGCTAAAATCGAATCCTCCAATGTCTTTCTATAAGAAGCCCATAAAGGTATCGTCACGTCTACCTTGTTTAATTCCAGGTCACGTATTATATATGAATACATTACAGATACAGCATAACAATCCCAAGACGACACATTCTTTTCCAGTTCATCGGCAAGTTCTTTCCACGTCTTTCCTATAAATTTTCCAAAATACTCGTGTAAAGTATTCTTATAAGTATTTCGTTGGGATTCCTTCAATAATTCTATCATTGCTGTGTTCTTGGTTATAAAGTCATTTATTACTTTCGTTACCTTCTCTTTCGTTACCATACCATCTAACCACGTTTTGACTTTCTGTTCTTCAAATCCTACAAACCCTAACATACCCGGTGGAATCACCTCGTTATCTAATTCATTTGCCATATATGACAACATACAAATATCTATACACCAAGGGGAGTAATCAGGACCATATACAAAAAAGACATCTCGATACTTATTCGCATTCAATGTTTTTATCTCCGAGGATAATCCAAAATCTATTATTATTGGATTTCCTGTATTGTCGTCAACCATTATATTATTCTCCTTTACATCAAAATGGACGATTCCCGCCGATAATAATTTTTTGAAACCTATTAATATATTTTTATGAGTATCCAACAATACACGAAATAATCGCTTTGGATTCTCCTCTGTTACATTTAATATATGTTTTGCTAATGTATTTTTTCCTACATATCTTAATTTGTTTGTCTCGTATGTCTTTCCATCATCTTCTATAAAATCACACTTCTTTACTTTTTCGTCACTCATTCTTGCCATAGAAATTTCACACGTTTTTAAAATTGGCGCAAAATAATCATCATAGTTCTCAATTGTTTTTATTTTTTTTCCTAACTTTGTCTCTTTCTGTGATGTATTCGCACTCTTCTGAACTTTCGTTATATATTTTTTATTCATTGGTTTTCCTTTACAACTTAATCCAGGACGAAATATACAACCATAACTTCCTTGGTTTATTAAATCTACGCCAGTTTCTACCATTATATATATTCACTCTACAATAAAAAAGAACGACCCGTCCTTTTTAATTTTGTTTATGCTTTTATTCTTTTTGTTTATTATTGTTCTTTTGTATTGGTATTATCACTTTCGATTTTTACTTTAATTTTGTAAAAACGATTCTTATATGTCTTCTTTAATCGATTCACCGCAGCGGTTGTCTCATTTCGTTGTTCTTCAGCACTCATTGGATCACCTGATAATAAGTCACTTACACACTCTGGGTTTTCTTTTATATATAATTCAAAACTATTCGCAGCGGTAAATCTACTTATCACTTTATCATTATCAGTCATATCAATATTTCCATTTATTTCGCGAATAATTTGAGCGTCCATTTTATGAAGCACTTCTGACGCAAATCCTTCATACTTCTTACGCTCTTTAGGCACCACGTTCGTATTATGTATTTTCTTACGATAATAGTAACGAGAACTCTTATATAAACGACTCATCACATCATCCGCCATTCCCTCTTTTATTAAACGACTCTTCTCTTCCTCCAGCTTATTACCTACCTCCTCTTCTTTTATCCAATTATTCCAAGCTTCTTTATAAAGCTTACTTCCATCATACTGATGAAGCTTCGCAAAATCGGATATCATTTCGGTGATTTCCTTGTTGAATTTATAACGATTTGTTTGTAATTTTAAAGAACTATATTGCTCTTTTAAATCAGAACTTTTCAACACCTTCACTTCAGAATTCATTGTCGTTTCCATTTTGCTATTACCTTTGTTAATTTGGTATTATTATTTACTTATGTATAATATAGTATTAAAGTTTTCAATTTTTTATATATCAATACATCAATTGATATATAAACGCTCTCATTCGGGGTTGAACCGAAGACCTCGCGATTAACAGTCGCACGCTCTAACCAACTGAGCTATGAGAGCTTTTATGTTATGGAATAATTCCACAACCAAACGACAATCTCATTGCGCTATACTCACGCTCCACTGTCAATATATTATATTAATACTCCTTTATATTATTTTTATACTTTATTTATTTCGGGGTGTATATGAAATGAATAGTCCATTTGATAACTATAACAGTCATTGTATTCTTTATTTAGAGCCTTTTCTTAATAATTTCCATAAAACCTACCAAAATATTATTACACTCAGTTCTATCCCTGATGGACCTCTCGCTGACCTTGTCACTACTACCTCTATCTCCAAACTTTCTCCCTTTCAACAATTAAATTCTATATCGTCGAATCCTTCCAATTGCACACACGTTCTATTACGGTACCCTAAAAATAATGCTGGTTCTATGTCTTCTATCAAAAACGCAGAATATTTCATGGGTCACGATGATATACCTTCTATTTTCTCCTATTTACAGAGTAATGGCTATGAAGTTGATACCAAACTTACTAAGATGTTATTTAAAAGCGACGTTGTTGGAGGCTCTTCTCAAAATAGACTCTCAGGGAATAAAAAGATGATATGTATGATACGTTATCTCAATTGATTTTTTGTATGATAATTATATAATATGGGGTTATCCAGTAAATCATTGTTTACATCCAATACGTCTGGGGCGGGAGGGACTACTGTTTCATTTGTTAATCCAGGAACATTCGCTGTTGCGGTTCAACCGGGTGTAGTTGTAACTCCCCCTGCTACGGTTAATGAACTTGACTTCTTAACAGATTATTACAAGGGTATTATCAAAATTATACAAACCGAATATAGCAGTAGAATCGCCAACCAAACATATGAAAGTATACCCACTGACTTTTCACAATATACAAATCTTGTGACACAAGTTCAAGATATGCGTTCGAAAACTACCGACCAGTCTGCTCTATTACTATTACAAATTGCCGAAGATACACTGCGAGGAACATTTAATTCACTTTCACTATATGGAGACAATCTATTATTACAAATTGATAAAGAAGAATTACAAAAACAAGTTACCGATATTTTATCTGATAAAAATCTTACAACCACCCAACCTACATTGTCTTCTAATAATATGACACTTACACAAAACTTCCAATTAGCACCCGTATTTAATTACTATATACGTATATATGGAGCACCGTTACAAGGTCAAGGATTTGACCCAGTTAAAATCGCATTCCTTATTTATACCCTACAAGAAAATGGGATTGACCCATATTCTTAAAATTGATTATTCTCGGGGTTAATATACCACATTAATCCATGTCAAATACTCCTTACTGTAGGACTTGCCATAAGGCAGGAAAATCTTATAATGAATATACCAATCATTGGACCAGAGATAAACCAGGAAAAGATGGCAATATTATTTGCCCAGTCATTTTAAATACTGTTTGTAATTATTGTAAACAAACAGGACATTGGATAAAATTTTGTCCGATTTTATCCAATAAACCAGCTGAGACAGAACCATATACTCAACCTCTTAATTCATGGGCTAATATACTCAAACTAGCACCACCTCTTACACATACAGAACAAAAAGCTACATCGGAACACGACCTTTGTGATGACTACAATAATTATATGAATATTGATGTCAGTGTATGTGATGTCGATGAAATATCACGACCCGCATCTCCACTTTATCCTCCACCCAATGATTATTCTCGACCACCGTCCCCTGATTATCCTCCATCTACTGATTATTCATAAATATTACTCTAACTAATTTATTTTTATTTGCAATTACCTGTATTTAAATATTGTTGTTAAATCATATAAAAATGATTTTATGTTTAATATTAACAATAATGTCTACGACCGAATCTACTCAACACATTTGCAAATGTGGGAAAACATATAAGACCAAATCACCTTACATTAAACACGTACAAAAATGCCAGTTTAAACAACACGATACCAACGCCGAGGAACAAATCGATAATATCCAAATCAATGCTACCGATGAAGAAGATACCGAACAAGAACAACCACGTCTCGGTAGACACCTCGCACCAGACGCAGAATACCTAGCTCAAGTTGACAATGATATGAAAAATGATTTACAAGATTTTATGACTTCTGGTGGTAAACTTCCACGCAAAGAACAACTTGAAGGAGAAAATGTTACTGTTAACACTCTTGTGATTGAAACACTATTAAAAACAGTATTAACACAAGTTCTTTCACATCATCATAGACATACGCAAAATGTCATCGACCAAAATACCAAACTTATCGAAGAAAACAAAATGCTCGTCAGAATGCTAAGAACTATTGTCTATGCTAAAAATAATATTAAATATGAAGTTGACGTTCAAAGTGACGACGAAAATGATGGGAATCAAGACGAGGAAGACTCTAACACAATGGAAGAGAAAGCATAAAAAATAATACATAACAGTATATTTACGTATTATTCTACGTCTATTGGCACGACCGGACAGGTTACTCCATTTAGACTGAAAATATATAATTGTATGAATTATAATATTAAGTTATTCAATTTTATAAGTATTATATAAATGGAATGGTCTTATAATGAAAACAGAATGCTCTCTACTATCGAGCTAATCGAACAACCAGACAGACATAAAAACTGTTATATGTGTAGATATTTTTGCTGCTTTTGGAAGAAAAAAACTCGACAGTAATATTTTGTTCCTATTATGTATATAGTTATGTCTCAAACCGATTTACATAAGTTCTCTATGTACTTTCATAGTACTCTACGTAATGTAGGACTTTATACCACATTATCATATGGCTCATTAGCTTACTCTCGCGTTTATCGTGGCACCGCACCCATTTACGATAGTATGCTTATCGCAGTCAGTATCGCATTCCTTTTGATTGCTTTCATTATTAATTACTTCTTATATCAAGATATTCTAGCATTTATCAAAAAACAAGAACTTGGGGATGAACTTAACGGATATCTACGCATATCACAAGCCATCTTCGGAATTCACAGTATTCTTTTTATGCTTGGATTCTTCACTTTACTTCGTTCTTTGTCTTTTGTATAACATTATGGTCTTATTATAATATCATTATTATAATGTCATTATTATAATGATATAGACATTTATTACTTATTATAATAACTTAACTATGCCGAAAACGGAAATAGATTATTCTAACACAATATTTTACAAAATTTCGTGTAAAGACGAAACCAATAATGAACTTTATATAGGACATACTACCAACTTCGTACAACGCAAATCCGCACATAAAGCTAGCTGTAACAATCCAAAATCTGGGAGTTATCCTGTTAAATTATATAAAACAATTCGCGAATGTGGAGGCTGGGATAACTGGAACATGGAAATTATAGCATTCAGAAATTGTAATGACAGTCGTGAAGCTCGTAAAGTAGAACAAGAATACTATGATAGTCTGGGCGCTACGCTTAATAGTATTCAACCTCTACCTCCTTCAAAACAAAAGCCTATACGTGTTAATTCTTGTAAGTTTATACGAGATTGTTCTGGTAAGTTTATATGCAAAGAGTGCAACTATTACACCAATAGACAATCTCAATATGAACGACATTTACACACATCAAAACATATACAAATTACGTCTAATCGTGATATAGTTCAACCTGGTTATATATGTCAGTGTGGGAAAAAATATAAATATAGACAAGGATTATTCGCTCATCGCCAAACGTGCGTTTTCCAAATAGAAAAAATCTCGACAAACACCCACTGCGAACCGACACACGACGAATATTTTAAACTATTATCAAAATTTGAAATGTTATCAGATACATTATTACAATTATTACAAGAAAACAGAGATTCCAAACAAACATTAATAGAACAAAATAAACAAATAATTGAAATGATGAAAAAGAATTAAATATATTACGCTGAAAAAACACAAAAAAGAAATGGCTATGAAAATAAAAAATGGACATAAAATAAATGTCCAATTTTCATTTTGTCAATGGAGAATTTTAAATAAGGTGTTGTAAATATGACTTCTTACCATTATGCTGTATTTTATAGTATTTTATAGTATTTTTTGTTACCATAAAATATTTAAGTATATTACGCTGAAAACGACTTAGAGGATTTGTGTATTAGTCTAATATACTAAATGACTAACGATAAATCCCAAATTAATCCCATTGGATATACGTGTAGTCAATGTAGCTATAATACTGCTAACAAAAAAGATTATAATAAACATCTAAATACAGCAAAACATATAAGACTAACCAACCCTATACCAAATCCTCCTAAAAATCCTATTGTGTGTGAATGCGGAAAGGAATATAAACATTATTCAAGTTTATGCAAACATAAGCGAACTTGTAATAGGGAAAGCCCTCCTACCGACCAGCCATCTTCTAATAAATTAGACAAGGATGATTTGATTATGGAACTATTAAAAGAGAATCGCGATTTCAAGCAATTGATAATAGACCAGAACAAACAGATGTTGGAGATGTCTAAAAATATGGGAGGTAATCATACTACGAATAATACAAACTGTAATAACAAGTTCAATCTGAATGTCTTCTTAAACGAGAAATGTAAAGATGCTATGTCATTGAAAGATTTCGTCAAATCTATGAATATATCACTAGAAGATTACGTACAAACTGGCGAATTAGGGTTTGTAGAAGGTATTTCCAAGACCATAGTGAAATGTATAAATGATATGGAACTATATGATAGACCTCTACACTGTACCGACCTGAAACGTGAAACTATCTACATTAAAGATGGCGAAAAATGGGAGAAAGATGAAGACAAAGTTGAACTCAGGAAAGCAGTGAAACGCATCGCAAATAAGAACCATCAAATGACCACTGTATGGATGGAAAACACACCCGATGTGAATACAATGGGAACAGAGAACTACGAAAAATTCTTCACCTATATGCAATCCACATTAGGCGGGTGCGGACAAGACGAAACCAAATCGTTTGAAGATAAGGTTATGCGAAATGTTATGAGAGAGGTCACGATTGACAAGAAAGCATCGATGGACTAAATAATAAAATCCTACATTTATTATTTAGATTTACTATTCTATTTATCATTTTTATTTTGTTATATTGAGAACATTACACAACAATATAAAGTTATGAACGTATAATATAATAGATTATGACTGATTTTACCTATTTATCCAAATGTATTACACAAGGATTCACTCAGGAAGAGAAGAAAAAGGATGGGATTTTCTTCACCCCACCGTCCATTATTCAAACTATGACTGAACGTATTCAAAACATCCCCGATTTTAATGTCCGCACTGTATTAGAACCATCTTGTGGGTCTTGTGAGATTATTCAACATCTACATCAGAATTATGAGAATATTCATATCACTGGAATTGAAAAAAACACACGCATTTACGAACAAATCGAAGATAAATTCGATGAGAACCTAGGCGTATCACTTTTACATCGGGATTTCCTACAATGGGATATTATGAACGAATATAAATTTGATTTGATTATTGGTAACCCTCCGTATTTTGTAGTTAAAAAGGGCGATGTAGATGAATCGTTTTACGACCTCATTGAAGGACGTCCTAATATTTTTGTTCTTTTTCTTATTCACGCTCTACAGAAATTAAATGATAATGGAGTGCTGGCGTTTGTCCTTCCACATAACTTTACGAATTGTGTTTATTATTCCAAAATCAGAAAACATATATATGAGAACTTTGCCATCTTAGATATTATTGATTGTATGGACGACACATTTGTAGATACCAAACAGGATACCCTCATTTTTATTTTACAAAAGAAACAGGATAAAAGCGATAACATCAAATTCAGTCTATCTATTAATAATGACATCATCTTCAATACACCATCTAAGATAAACCTAATCACGGATTTATATAAAGACTCTGTTTCTCTCTATTCTATAGGGGCTGAAGTTAGTGTCGGCACTGTTGTGTGGAATCAATGTAAAGATATATTGACTGACGATGATACACAAACACGCCTTATTTATAGTGGAGATATCAAAACGAATAAGTTGGAGGAGGTTAACTATAAAGACCCTTCTAAAAAAAACTATATTATGAAAGACGGTCATACTGGACCTATGTTACTTTTGAATCGGGGATATGGAAAAGGAAAATATACATTCTCGTATTGTTTGGTTGATATGGATACTCCCTATTTGATTGAGAATCACGTAATTGCTATTCGTATACGTGGAGCGCTTTCAAAAGAGAGATTGTTGGAAAGATACAACAAAATTATCCTATCCTTTTGTAATGATAAAACCAATGCCTTTGTTAATTTGTATTTTGGTAATAATGCTATTAATACTACCGAATTGAAATACATTTTGCCGATTTATATGTAAAAACTTTATTATGAATTATTCAGTTTCATAATAAATAATGGATTTATACAGAATTATCGTTAGTTTCATAAAATTTGAGTTCATTATTGTCCCATGTAAAATTTGGAGGATTAACCCCAAAATTTACATAACCATTTGGCTTTTTCCCAGACCATAATCCTATATTACACCCATGGCCGGTTCCTATACTACCCCATCCAAAGTCACATAAATATAGTTTGTCATTCAAAAGCAATAATTCGGAGTATATTTTTATATCATTATGTTTCACGTTATGTCTTCTCAATGTGCTTTCAATATTCTTCATTTGAACCAAAATATCAGGTGTTAATTTGGTTAATGTGCTACCACAATACCTCATCATTATTATTTTGTTAGTAATATCGTATTTTATTACTTCTGGCACAAAATCACAATTCTTATTCTTTAAATATTCTAATAGAAATATCTCACGCTCAAACACATCATATTCCAGATATGAAGTTACGTGTTTAAATACATATGACTTGTCCGTTGTTATATATATATTTGAAAATACATTATCATCTTCGTCGTCGTCGTCGAGTGCAAACATATTCACTACATATTTTGTATCATTTACACTTACTTCTTTCTCATTTACTATTTGTATACATGCTGTTTTATCAGTAGGCAACATTATATACATATGCGTAAAAACTTTATATTTGTAATCAGTATAATTATTAAACAATGGATGAATTACATATTATAATTGATTGGACTTCTCATTTTGATATTGATTTTGTAAACTCATCTATACGCGAGTTTCAATTGGACCTTCAGGCTATTCACTTCCATCAAGTATTACCTAATAAAAAGGATGTATTAACATCATTTTATAACACTATTGTTGATGATTTTCGCGGGGAAACTCCTTTTCGTATCTATATAATTAATGACAGTAATCCGGTATATGACTATAGACACACATCTAAAGGGAAACGTGTGGTAAATACGAAATTATTTGATTTAAAATTTTATTTGAGAAATATTGTTGGGGGATATAAAATACACGGCACAGACAATATACAAGAGACTAAAAACAATTTACGATGTTTAGGATTATTTCAACAATATTATAAACAAAAGAACTTCAATGATATCAATCACGTGTTCGATACATTAAACTCTTGTCCGAAATTAGAATGGATGGTTATGCGAAATTACGAACAAATGCCGAATAATCTATTGATTGACGAACATCTTGATATTGATATGTTGGTTAATGATTATTTCCTCGTTAAAAATATTCTTGACGCAGATAGTGCTACCGATTATTTTCATAACCATCATAAGGATGCATATGACGATGGCGGGAATAGAATATTAAATTATGTGTATATTAATAACAGCAAGGTTTTGTTTGATTTTAGATATATTGGAGATAATTATTATGATATTCAATTTCAAAAAGATATGATGGCTTCCAGAATCCCCTTTCATAATTTATATATACCCGATAAAACATATCATATTTTTTCATTAATTTATCACGCAATCATTCATAAACCCGCTATTTCGGATACATATACATCCATTTTCATATCATATGGTATAGAACCACAACATATAAATAAACCTTTCTTAAAAGCTGTACTTGATCCCTTTATGAAACGTCATAACTATCAATATGTTCAACCCGAACCATCTGTTGGGTTCTTTATAGAATAAATTGTAAAATTGAAACACAATATATTATAAATATGATTTACATAATTATAATATGAACTTTAAACATATCATTCACGTATTGAGAACTTCCTTTCACAAACAAGTTAAAAATCCATTGGGGCGATGGAATCTTGATAATCATAAACACACAAAACTTAAAAGTAATTACGCAAACGAAGACCATTGTGGCACTTGTGCTGAATATATGATTATAAAACAACAATTACATACAGTTAAACTAGAACAACAACAACAACAAGAAGAAATGTATAAGTATTTGATTGGACCCGAGGCATTACCAGATACGACACACAACAAATACTAGGTATAATTACATTATTACGATACTATATTAAAGCTTTTTTATTAAGTATATTATAAATATAATGGAACCCTATGTACCTATATTCATTATCGTTCATAATCAATTTGAAATATTAAAAAAAACAATTGCATCCTATGAAAAATATATTAAAACGCCATTTCAAATTGTCTATCATAATGTTGCAACTACATATGAACCTACTCTTCAATTCTTGAAAGAACAAGAATTACTAGGACGAGTTGTATACAATACAACCATCAACGACCATCATACGGTTACCCAAACCATTGATGATTATTATCAAAAACACCCAGAATGTGAATATTACGTTATGACCGACCCAGATATTGAATTAGACAACGTTAATGGAGATATACTCGAACTTTATATACATACATTGAAAGAAACGAAGGCGGTTAGTGTTGGACCTATGTTAAGAATTGATGATATTCCAGATTACTACCCTAGAAAAGATATGGCAATTGACTACCATACTCAACAATTTTGGAGTCAGTGTAAATTCGTAATTCCATTCAAAAAAGAGAAATATAGATTCATTGCGTGTAGCACAGATACTACATTTCAATTATGTTCTTTCAAAAATAGACCTACGTGTTTTCCGCATCACGAATCTATACGGGTTTTTTCTCCATATTCCGCACGCCATTTAGATTGGTATATTGACCCGAATAATTTGACCCCATGTCAAAAATATTATCAACAAACTGCGTCTGACATATCACACTGGAATAAATCGAAATGGAATGGAGAATGGAACGGAACACCTATACCAGATTTATAATTTATTATCAACATTTTCATTATTTTGATAATAACATTTGACTAACGTTCTTTCTTACATATTTCACAATACGTAAACGATTCTCCATATATACCATCTTCTCGTTCATGAATCCATTTATGACCGCCCATACTATGACAAAAAAAGGCCTTTTTTTCTTCTAATACACGTATAGAATGTTGAAGATAGTCTATTTTTTGTATATATTCACGTTTTTCTTTTATTAGTTCTTTTATCTGCCCTTCATATTGGATTATGCTTTTGTTTTTGTAGTTTTCCATTTTTACTTCTTCTGTTTCATTTGTTACGTCCATCTAAATTATATGGGCGTTTGTTTTTATATCTTGTCTATACATTTTTTATAATGACTTTATGGGTTCTCTAATAATATATTTGTATTACTAACGTGAGTTTTTTAAATCCAATAATGCTTGGGCAGCTTGACGTATCGATTGTCTTATAGTTGGAGTAGGGATATTGTTCCTTTTTGGGACTGTGCGTTTAAGTAGGGGAGATCTTTTAATTGTTGGTCTGATTGATTCCTTTCGGTCTTCTTCTTCCTTTCTCATTTTGTTAAGAGATAACAGTTCGGCACGATATCTCTGTTCGATTTCCTTACCTTTCTCTTCCCATTCATCCATATTTCTTGGGAAATATTGTTGTTTGGTTTGGTAAGACGCGTGTTCTTTTAGTTCTGCGGTACGTTTATCCCATAACTTTTGTTCTTTGGTAGATACGATTTCAATAGCAGGCATTTTATTACGTTTAAGTGTAACTATTTGTTTATTGGATATACATATGTGATAATAGTTTCAATTTTATTCAATCATTGGGTATCCAAATATTTCAAAGTCTTTTTTATAAAACAGATTGATTAATCTTATGCTATCTTTATTTAAATATTTCATATATGAGTTCGATTGGGATGGACCTTCATAATCCGTGAATCCATACTTTTGTAATTCGTCTGTTAGATTTTCCATTTTCAATATGGTTATGTCTGGGATTAGTTTCTCATTTTCATCTGTCACAAATTTGTATTGAGGGATATTGTGATTATCCAAATCATCTTGTGCGAAATAATAGTGGCGAATAATATCATATATTTCATCTTGATTATCCGTTTTCGTACGTAACTTCAACCAAAATATATCGCTTACGATACGGTCATATGGGTTTCGCACAAATGCTAATTTTTTTAATTTATCATTGAAATCTATACCTAATACTTCGCGATATTTATATAGTGTTTGATAGGTTTGATGTTGTAATGATATTTTATTTAAATTAGGGTCTGGGAAAATGTTTTTACGACCCCATAATCTGGTGTCTGTTTTAGCTAACATATATTTTTCATATGTTGTACCCCCTGTCTTTGGAATGTGAATAAATAATAGATTGTATTCTGGGAAATGGGGCATTATATAATATGTTATGTTAAGTTTTTATGTATCTTTTTATTGAAGGCTTGTTATAGAGTCCTGTTATAGAGTCCTGTTATAGAGTCCTGTTATAGAGTCCTGTTATAGAGTCTTGGGGTGAGAGACAGCACAATCGGATAGTTGATAACCTTATTATTTACATACAGTGGTATCCAATATACACTATTGTGATAACTGCTATATTCACATTATATATCTTGTATATGGTAGTTTTATAGCATATTACCTAATAATACTTATCCAGAAATGAGTAGGATATTGATAATGGAGTAGGATATTGGGTTTTGACTAAATTCGCACTTCATACCGCAGCCACTATCCCACCCGGTGAAATACTTTTAAGTAACCCTCTTTATAAGGGCCTCTTTATATGGACCTCTTTATATGGACCTCTTTATAAGGACCTCTTTATAAGGACCTCTTTATAAGGACCTCTTTATATGGACCTCTTTATAAGGACCTCTTTATAAGGACCTCTTTATATGGACCTCTTTATAAACCACTTGATAAACCCTTATACTAAAGTCCATATGATAAACCTTATGATTCGTTTTCGTTTTTAAAAGGATAACGAATTACCCCCTATGAATAAGTGTTGCTTTACCCCTCAATGTAAACCAAACAAATAAGACCATACAGCTTCCATAAAAAAAGGCTTTTACCTTTAATTAGTTAATTTACATTCTTTACTATTTCTCTCTCTTTTACTTTCTCTCTCTTATCCACATTATGCCCGCATCGATACTGGTGTAATGTAAACCCCCCGACATACAGGGCAACTACAGTCAACCTGTTTCATAGCACATCGAAGAGTGTGGCTTAATACACAATGACTACAGAATGTATGCCCGCACCGAAGCACTGTAATATCGGTTTCCCCTATAGTATCCATACATATCGGACACGATTCCGTCTCAATTACCTTATCGCGCTTTTCTGACAATTCAGGACAGGGTTTTTTTTTGGTGGGGCGTGCCCGTTGAGGTGCCTGTTGATGTGCCTGTTGAGGTGCCTGTTGAGGTGCCTGTTGAGGTGCCTGTTGAGGTGCCGGTTGAGGTGCCTGTTGAGGTGCCGGTTGAGGTTGGGGTAACCCTTGTTGGAGTATCTCTCGTTGTTGCTGTTGTAGGTTTTGCTGAGGGACTCGGACAAGTTGGTGGCGTTCACGCGGCGCACGTGATTGATGTTGTGCGAACTTCATACGCCCCCTTACTAGAGCCATATGTAGAAGTTGAGGAACAAGTTCGAGTTCGATAGCAGATGCCTGAGTTATCTGCGATAACCTATACGTATCGAGATTTCTTAAGTATTCGACTACTTCTCTCTTTATTCTCCTGTGATATACCTCTTGAAACTGGTATAGTTCCTTATAGATAAATTCTTCTTGCAAGCTTGATGGAGATACTGTAATCTCTCCAGTTTCTATATTCTTTTCGTATTTTTCGAAAACAGAAGAATGAGTCTCTTTCCTCACAACAATATGGTGTAATCTTCCACATTGTACCAGTCGAAGCAATATTGCCATTTTTTCGATACCCGGTCCACTATTCGGTCCAAATGTTGGAAGTTGTTCGAATAAAATATTATTCGGGTCGCCACGAACTATTCTAAGTGCTTCTTTGTTAATTCGCCACTGACAAGATGTCTTATTGTGATTCGGTTTATTGCACGAACTACAGACCATCTTTAATGTTGAGTTGAATATAAGCTTTCTGTAATATCGATATAACTTGTATGTTAGTTTGATTTAATTACTTATTCAGACGAAGAGATTAAGTTTTCAATGTTATGACGCGAAGAGAACGCGAAACTCTATTCTGAATATATATTCACACATTTCAATAATAATGTAAGTATAGGATATAGCAATGGGACCACGAAAAGTAAGTAGAACACCCAAGAAGCTGAATAAGAAGTTTAACAAAACTCGTTCAAAGAAACAGAGAGGTAGCGGGCCAGGACCTTCAAGACATATCGCACCTGAGGACACAATTGGGCCAAACGACCCAATTGGGCCAAACGACCAAAATACGATTAATGATTATCTTGGTGTTGCGCTTAAAGAAGGAATGCCAGATTTTGTAGGAACATATTTAAATGAAGGTGCAGATCCAAATATGACTATTAATGACAAGATTCAGAATGAAGACGTTCCTGCTATTATATATGCAGCAAGACATAATACATCTTCTGGGATTATTGGAAAATTGTTGGAAAAGGGCGCGAATGTAGAACAACCCTATTATACCTCCACACCATTAATTGAAGCTGCTGAATATGGCAATTTGCAAGCAGTCAGAGTTCTATTGGATAAAGAAGCAAACATAAATGCGAAAACTAGTATGGGTACACCCCCTATTGCATACGCCATATTGAACGAAGACATTAATATGATTAAACTTATGCTTCAGAAAAGGAAAGGTAAAATTAACGTAAAAGATATTGAACACGAGTTAAATGAGTATCCTCCCAGTAATCCAGAAATAATAACAATATTAAAACAATACATTGCTAACCAAACTAACCAATCTGGCTCTGGCAGAAAACGAACCAGAAAATACAAGAAATCCAATAATAACACACGCAAAAAATAAAAAATACCACTTATTACAAGGTTCTCAATACTCTATTCTGAATATATACTCTATAAAATCAATAATATATATTCTAACAAACCTCATTTTCTATTTCTATTCACACATTTTACACCTTTTACCATTTCAAACGCTCATAAAGACAAAATAGTTCTATAATTTGATTTAATACCATTTCCTTTTCCAAAATCTTGTAAATTATTAAATACACAAATTAAATTATAAATATAATTTTCCCATTTATTACCGCATAAATTTTTAAAATTATTGTTAAATTGATATCCGTAACCTATTTGTTTAATACATATACCCTTGTGTTGACCAACCCTTCCTCTTTCTTGTAAGTAGTTTTTTGTTTTAATTTTATCATATATGTCAGAATCTATGTAAACCAGTGGCCAATTTCCTTCTTCTTGAAATTTAATTGTAATTATATATTGTATGTCTTTATGAACACCTTCATGTGAAACAACTCGCAATTTTATATTTTCAAGTGTGCTTTCATCCATAATTTCAGTATTTCCCAAATCAGTATAATAACCTCCATATACTGCCTTTGTTATATCTCTAAATCTTTTTAGTTGTGTAGTCATTATGTTTGGTTTATAACAAATATAATGTAAATTAATTTTTAATTCAATTTTATTTTTATTCATAAAATTATTGGCATTTGAAATGGTAAAAGGTGTAAATAAACTATTGAGAACATTGACACAAACTACACACAAAAGACATCATATACACCTACAAATCATCACTCATTACAAGGTTCTCAATACTCTATTCTGAATATATACTCTATAAAATCAACAATATATATTCTAACAAACCTCATTATCTATTTCTATTCACACATTTTAAATAAACTATTGAGAACATTGACATAAACTACACACAAAAGACATCATATACACCTACAAATCATCACTCATTACAAGGTTCTCAATACTCTATTATGAATATA
>Ga0257126_1000389_pt1 | contig 36433 bp, 35 predicted proteins | sample SI060_120mmetaG_FD_190151 | JGI IMG/M metagenome (GOLD analysis project Ga0257126, IMG submission 190151) | Marine microbial communities from Saanich Inlet, British Columbia, Canada - SI060_120m | ecosystem: Environmental > Aquatic > Marine > Inlet | place: Canada: British Columbia | collected... | reverse complement strand
CCATGAAAAAAAAGGTTTTGGCTTCAACATGTGAAACGGCGCCAATTGCTTTTTCCGTGTCAACATAACTAAAGGCTAGCGCAAGAATTCCAAACGATACAATTATTGAAACTAATTTTCGCAATCTGGACAGTCGTGAAAACATCTAGAACCCTAATCAAATATACATTATTTCAAACAACTGATGTTCTTTAGGCTTTGGGGGTTAGCAGGATAGTTTACAATTGGGCGATGGTTTGTTCCCTGTCAAATATCGCTATTTTAATTTAGTGAGTGTTGTCAGCCTTTTCACATGAAGCATGACCCTGCATATCAATCCCCTATGTATGAAAATATGTCGTGATGCAAAAGCCTAAGCGCAGTAACATATGTGCAGGTGGGACGTATGCGATAATAAATCGGTTATATCCAGCGTTCCATCATGCCCGCATGACTGGTCTGTCTCAGGTCAAAGCCCAGCTAATCCGATGATGCAAAAGGAAAGCGGGGTTTTCTACTTAAAAAAAGCAAGCTGTCTGATTTAGTCACGAAATGGCGGTGATCCGGTGATGGCGTGCAAAAAGCTGGTTGCCGAAGATCGGGCTGATAACAGCCAGAAACAAGGTTCACCATCATCGCCATCGGGGCGGCGGGTGATGATGGCGCCAAGATGTTCCATGATTGTGCGTGCAGTGGTACCAACGGGCATGGCTGATGCGCTGCAATCAATGGGGCAAATCCGCTCCAATGTCTGCCTGCTTTGCGGGCCGGACAGTGCCAGAACAACCCATGAATCGGATTGATCGGTCATTGCAATTTGTTTCGACAGGCTTTTGCCAAGCAACGCCTTTGCCGCGTCAACCGGATTGGCACCATCATCATCAAAACATAAAAACCATTGGTTCTGCGCGGTCGGCATCAATATGCAGAGCCGCTTGCCAGACCCGTCAAGTGCTACAGTTGCACTTGGTTTCGGGCTGTCGGTCTTGCCGGTCTTGAATAATTTGGCGATGGCAGTTTGAAAAGCTGTTTGGCTGCCGGCAAGCGGGGCAACCGACACCATTGACAGGCGAGTGACTTCCATAAGGCTAGTGCCATTCACGGCCGCATTATAGCCACCAAGCGGGCTTTGCGCGGTCAAGCTTGGCGGCGTTTTCGAAGCAGGTGCAGATTTAGCCATGAAGCCGCGTCCCTTCCGGATCAATAAAATGCGGGCTGCATAATTCGACCTTGATATCCTGACCGCCAAGCAGATTAACCGCCCGTACAATATCACCATGACGGTTGTTGCCGCGCCGGATATAGCCAAGTCCGATAGCGCTTTTTAAATGCGGCGAATAGGCAATTGAGGTTACCCAGCCTTCGTCATTTTCCGCAACGGGGCTGGCGCCAATAGCGATAAAATGCGAACCGGCAATCAAGGGCTGATCGGAATTTACCGGTTTTAGGCCAATCAATTCATAATCATCATCACGAACCAATTCAGGGCGGCGGCTCAGTACAAGGCCAATTGAATCTTTACTTTGTGAAACCATCCGGCCAAGCCCCATCTGGCGTGCCGTTGTCTGCCCGTTTAATTCATTGCCAGCAACATGGCCCTTTTCAATCCGCATAACGCCAAGCGCCTCGGTGCCATAGGGCGTTGCGCCAAATTCCTCGCCAGCCGCCATAAGTGCGCGGATCATTGCATCGCCATAACGTGATGGAACGGCAATTTCAAAAGCAAGCTCGCCAGAAAAGGAAATGCGGAAAAGCCGCGCTTTAACACCGCTGCAAATGCTGATCTCGCCGCAAGCCATAAAGGGAAAGGCTTCGTTCGAGATATCTTCACCTGAATCAATCAGCTTTTCCAAAAGGCGGCGGGAATTCGGGCCAGCAACCGCATATTGGGCATATTGTTCGGTTACCGAAATCAATTGAACATCAAGTTCAGGCCATAAGCATTGGCGGCAGAATTCAAGATGCCTGAACACGCCAACCGCATTCGCTGTTGTTGTGGTCATTATATAATGTGTCTCGCCAAGCCGTGCGGTGGTGCCGTCATCCATCACCATGCCATCTTCGCGCAGCATTAGGCCGTAGCGGGTTTTACCAACAGGCAGCTTGGCAAATCCATTGGCATAGACGTGATTTAGAAACGCCGCCGCATCACGGCCCTGAATATCAATCTTGCCAAGGGTGGTGACGTCGCAAATGCCAACCGATGCGCGCGTGGCCAAAACTTCGCGATCAACCGATTGACGCCATTCGCTTTCGCCTGTTTGCGGGTACCATTGGGCGCGAAGCCATGCGCCGGTTTCGACAAAGACAGCGCCAGCAGCACTGGCCCATTTATGCGATGGAGTTAGGCGGGTAGGGCGGAAATCCTTGCCACGGCTACGTCCGGCAAAGGCGGCGATTGGCACTGGCGTATAGGGTGGGCGAAAAATTGTCGTTCCGGTTTCGGCGATGGTTTTGCCGGAAATATCGGCAAGAATGGCTAATCCGGGGATATTGGCGATTTTGCCCTGATCGGTTGCCATGCCAAGTGTGGTGTAGCGTTTTAGATGTTCGACCGACCGGAACCCTTCGCGGTGCGATTGTTTGATATCCTTAACCCCAACATCATTTTGAAAATCAACAAAGGCTTTTTTATCACTGCCTTTGACATGCCAGAACGGCTGGATAGCAAAGCTTTCATCAGCGGCGCGTGGTGCCTTTATTACAGCGGGTTTACGGTCTAAATCGCGCGCCGCTTGCTGGCCTGCCTTGAGGCCGCTTTGCAAGCAGCTGGCAAGAGTCATAACGCCATTTGCCGCCCCGGTCACGATCATGCCATCAGGCAAATTTTCGCCCGGGACAAAACCGGCAATTGCATCATTCCAAACCGGACGGCCGCGCTGATGACAGGTCAGATGAACAGTCGGCGACCACCCGCCGGAAATAGCCAGACAATCGGCCGGAATATGTGCTCCGTTATTCAATGTCACACTTCGAAGGCCAAGCCGTCCGGTGGTATTGACGATTTGCCCGCCAAGAACGGTGGGCACGCCTGTTGGTGGGGTTTTTGCAATATCGGTTCGGCTGTCGATAATGGCGGTGATTTCAACGCCTGCGGCGTGCAAATCCTGGGCGGTTGCCCAGCCATCATCATTATTGGTGAAAATAGCAACGCGTTTGCCAGGGGCAACGCCAAACCGATTGACATAAGTCCGCACGGCACCAGCAAGCATGACGCCCGGCCGGTCATTATTGCTAAAGGCAATTGGCCGTTCGGTCGCGCCTGCCGCCAAAACACATCTTTGACTGCGGATATGCCAAAAAATCTGGCGAATGGCGCCATTGGCGTCATGTTCATTCACACGTTCTAGCGCGCCATAGCAGCCATGATCAAAGGCGCCAAATACCGTTGTTTTGGACAAGATGCGGACATTATCCATCGCCGCAAGCTGTGCCAGACATAAGGCGGCAAAAGCGGCACTTTCCATGCCGTCTATTTCTTGGCGTTCGGCGTTTAATCTGCCGCCAAGACAAAAATCTTCATCAGCAAGAATAACCTGCAAGCCTGATTTGGCCGCTACAAGCGCCGCCATCAATCCGCTTGGCCCGCTGCCAATGACCAGTAAATCGCAATGGAGATAGCCCTTATCATATTGATCAGGGTCGGCAAGGCCGGACAGACTGCCAAGACCGGCGGCCTTTCTTATGATTGGCTCGTAAATTTTTTCCCAGAATGCCGCAGGCCACATAAAGGTCTTGTAGTAAAAACCGGCCCCAAGCAATGGCGACAGCAAATCATTGACCGCCATAAGATCAAAAGACAAAAGCCCCATCTTTGTTTGGCTTTTCGCGGTCATCCCGTCAAAAAGCTGGGCTGTTGTCGCACGGCTATTCGGGTCTTGATAGGCACCATCGCCAATTGTAACCAGCGCGTTCGGTTCTTCGGATCCAGCGGTTAGAATGCCCCGCGGCCGGTGATATTTAAAACTGCGCCCGACAAGGCGCACATTATTGGCAAGCAATGCCGACGCCAGCGTATCCCCTGCAAAACCGGTATAATGCTGCCCGTCAAAGCGAAAACCAAGCGGTTGGTCACGATCAACAAGCCCGCCAGTGATACGGTTTTTTTGCGAAAGGCTTGCCGGACTCATGTGACGTCCCTCTTGGTGGCGGTTTTCTTGGCGGCGGTCTTCTTGGCAGCGGTCTTTTTGCCGGCGTTTACCTTGGACATTTTTGATGTTGCCGCTTTGGCGATATCGCTTGCTAGCGCCACATCAATAATCGCATGTGTTACCGTATCCCGCGTCACCACCAGCCATGACCGGTCGCCCTGTTCATGAAACCATAATTCGCGATGAAGTCCGGCTGGATTATCTCTTAGATACAAATAACTGTAAAACGCATCATCCGCGTCACCCGCCTGCCAATCAGGCCGATTAATCAGGCTGGCATCGCCAAGAATGCTGAATTCGCTGGCATCACGCGGACCAAGATGAGGGTGGTTGATAATCATTGTTATTGATTCACGTCCTTAGGGTCTTGGTTAATGAAGATTCGGCTGGGCGCCAGCGCCGCGTTCGTCAAGCATGGCACCGCGCCGAAACCGGTCAAGCCGAAGCTTGGTGGCAACTTCATGCGGTTCATCACGCGCCAGAAGATGCGCAAAACAAAGGCCAGATGCGGGGGTGGCTTTAAAGCCGCCATAGCACCAGCCAGCATTTAAATAAAGATGGTCGATCGGGGTTTTGTCGATAATTGGTGATCCATCCATCGACATATCCATGATGCCACCCCAATTGCGCAGCATACGAGCGCGGCCAATCATCGGCATGATCGCCATGCCGCCTTCACACACATCTTCAAAGACCGGTAAATTACCGCGCTGGGCATAGCTGTTATAGCCATCAATATCGCCGCCAAAAACAAGGCCGCCCTTATCCGACTGGCTGATATAGAAATGGCCTGCACCAAAAGTAATCACGCCTGGAATAACCGGTTTTAACCCCTCAGTTACAAAGGCCTGCAAAACATGGCTTTCAATCGGCAGCCGTAATCCGGCCTTAGCCATAACACGGCTTGTTGACCCGGCAACAGCAACGCCAATTTTGCCAGCGCGGATTGTGCCTTTGCTTGTTTCAACGCCGGTGCAAACCCCGTCTTTGATCAGGAAATCGGTAACATCGCAATTCTGGATGATATCGACTCCGCGTTGATCTGCGGCGCGGGCATAGCCCCATGCCACCGCATCATGTCGCGCGGTTCCGGCGCGTTTTTGCAGTAAACCGCCCATGATTGGAAAACGAGCATTTTCATAATCAAGAAAGGGGCAAAGGCTTCGCAATTGATCTTGATTCAATAGCTCGGCATCAGCGCCGTGAAGCCGCATGGCATTGCCGCGCCGAACATAGGAGTCGCGCTGGGCATCTGAATGGTAAAGATTAATAATGCCACGCTGGGACATCATTGCATTATAGTTGATATCCTGCTCAAGCCCTTCCCAAAGCTGTAGTGATTTTTCGTAAAAAGGTTCGTTGCCATCAAGAAGATAATTTGATCGAACAATGGTTGTGTTACGGCCAATATTGCCAGATCCAATCCAGCCTTTTTCAAGAACGGCGATGTTTTTCATGCCATAACGGCTGGCCAGATAAAAGGCCGTTGCAAGACCATGCCCACCGCCGCCAACAATGACGATGTCATAATGGCTTTTTGGTTCAGGATCGCGCCAAACCGGCGCCCAGTTCCGATTGCCCGTCAACGCTTGATTGATCAATGACCAGATTGAATAATGCATGATTGTCCTAGCGCTGAGATGCTGTAGTAACAAAGCCTACTGTGGCAAAGATTACTGTAAAGAAAAAGACCTTTTCCACTTTAAAAGTGACTTGATTTTCACTTAAAAAAAAAGCGCCCATATTTGTGGGTGAAAAATGGCTATGCGGTTTTTTGCGATGCGTGTTCATCTTGCGCCAAAAGTTGAATTGGGGGATGCTGTTTTCTTGTCCATCTTGCTTGGAGTTTTTGATGGAAAAACTAATTTGTCAGCATTGCGGCACCAAATTCAATTGTGGTGCCCCATCTGGAAAAGACCATTGCTGGTGCATGGGTTTACCGAATTTGCGCGGCACTTTTGACCTTGCGGGAACTTGTGTTTGCCCGGATTGTCTGACGATGGGCAAAGCCAAGGCCATGATCAAATCTCGCAAAGTGAAACAGCGACAGCGCGCCGCTTCGGCCTTGCGCAAATAGCGGGGCTATTTCGCCTGTTTCTTATAGCCACCAAGGATAGAAAACCGCCGCAAAAAACTGGCCGAAGCATCATCTGGAGATTGCGGACGAAGCCGAATATTGGCAGGCGTACCAGCCGGTTTGATAAAAATCTTTGCGGCTTCGGCTTCGGAAAAACCGGCAAGCTGGGTTGCCTCTAGCCAGGCGGCCATCCGGTCGGCGCGTTTGATGCTGCGCTGCACCGATTCAGGAAGGCCAGGCGGCAGGCCAAAGCGGATGTTTACCGCCCGATCAAGGCCGGATTCAATTTCACGGTAAATGCCGCCAAGAACATGTTTGAATGGTGTGATCATATCGCCAATGACATATTCAGGCGCATCATGAAGCAAGGCCGCCAGATACCATTTTTGATCTAGTTTCGGCGCATTGGCGCGCACCAGCCGTTCAACCAGAACGCAATGTTGGGCGACTGAAAAGCTATGCTTGCCACGGGTTTGTCCATTCCAGCGGCTAACCCGTGCCAATCCATGGGCAATATCTTCAATTTCAATATCCAATGGAGATGGGTTCAAAATGTCAAGGCGTCGGCCACTAAGCATACGTTGCCACGCGCGCGCCGCGATTTCATCTTTCGCTGGTTTGGATATGCGCTGACCTGACTTTGATTTGCGGGAGCGGGGTGAAGCAGGTTTTTGCATGAATGATGATCCAAATAATATGGTGAGAAGTGATATAGTGATCGTAGACGATTTTCAGGACATGAAAATGGCGCGGTGTGGTTGGGTTTCCCGTTTATGTTACCCGTCTGGTTTGTCCGTTTGGTTTGCACGCCTATGTTGTCAGGCAACGTCACCGCGACGATTTATAAGGCCAGTTTGACAAGTCTTTGCCAAAGTTTCAAGCGGGCAAGGCCTTGCGGATTGCAGTCAAAGGCTGCTGTTTGTCGCTTCGGCCGATCATTGCTTGGCGTTTGGGCGTCATTGCTGTATCTAGAACCGACGAAGACGCCGCAAGGGCGCGATAATTCCGGCAAGGGTTGCCAGCATGGATTTTTTTGAAACACAAGAACGCTATCGCCGTCGTGAAATGCGCGGCTGGTTGGTGCTGCTTGTGCGCATTGCCCTGTTTGGTGGCGCGTTATGGTTTGGCTGGGTATGGGGGCAGGCCGAACAATCCAGCCTGCAGGCCGAGGCTGATCTGGTGATTTATGAAAATAATGTGCGCATCACTGAATTAAGTAGCGAGGTGCAATCGCTGCAACTTGATCTTGCTGAAACAAAGGCCGCTGGCACGGCAAAATCTGTGACTGGCAAGGATAATGTTGCTTTGCGGCGTGTTATTGCCAAGAAAATTGCCACTGGGGTCACATCCGAGCAGATCATTTCGTCAATTCAGGCGCTTGGCAATCCGGTAAATTGCCGTGAAGTGGCACGCAATGACGTAGCGGTCGCCACGCAACTTTATGCAGGGCCAGAATCAAAGCTAACCCTATTTGGTGGTGGGCTGAATTTATTTGTCGAAGGCAGCGCGGGTAAACAGGCCCAACGCGACACGCCGTGGTTTGACCCATCATTGCCGTTAAGCGTTCGGCATGTTTTCCTTGGTGGCCAGAAAACCATTACCGGCACTTTGCCATTAGATGCGATCATTCCCACCGAAGACTGGATTTTGAAATTACAGTTCGAAAATGCCAGCCTTCTTGGCTATGTCACGGTGATTGTCCAAAGCTGCACCCTGCGTTAGGGCGCAAATATTGCGGTTTGGTTGGCCTATTTTACGTCGGGCCGTGCCATTGCAAAAACATCACTTATCCGCGCATAATCCATATAGCCAAGTCGGGCCAATGGTTGATAGCTTGTGACATCTATTTTGCCATCTTTAACAGTTTCATCGGCAATATGAATGCCGGTAATCGTGCCAATAACCATGACACCAGCGCCGCCAGTTTCAGCCTTTGGTAATTCAATCACTTTCCACAATTTACATTCAAGCGCGGCTGGTGCGGCGGCAACACGCGGAACCGAGACTGTATTACAGTCAGCCATTTCAAGGCCAGCAGCAGTAAATTCATTTTGGCCATAGGCCAAATCTGCCGAAGTGATATTCATCGCATCACCAAGCGCAGCGCTGACAATATTGACAACAAATTCTTCGGTCTCGATAACATTGCGCAGCGAATCTTTATGCTGCGCATTGCCTGATGGCGCGCTGCTGAACATAACCATTGGCGGCAGTTCTGAGATCGCATTAAAATAGCTATAGGGCGCTAGATTCACACTGCCATCCTTGCCACAACTGGAAATCCAGCCAATCGGACGCGGTGAAACAATGGCTTTAATCGGGCTGAATGACAGACCGGCCTCTTTATGCAACCCAGGACGAAAATACATGATGCCAACTCCTTAAAATAACGAAACGACGTTATATGCATCTTTGCCCAGATCGGACAAGGCGTTATGCGCCCATTAGGGGGGATTAAGACGGTGTTGTTTCGCCTTTAAACCGCAATGTGCAGGAACCCGTAAAAATCTGTGTCACAAGCGACTCCTTACATAAAGTCCAGCTTGGGTCAGGCATGCCCTTTGAATCGCGCCAAATGACTGCAATTGATAAAGTGGTGATCAATGCCACTAGAATCCACATTGTTCGACTCATCAAATCTTCCCTGTTTTGTGTTTACCAGTTTGTTATATGGTCGGGCAAATCATCTTCGTCAACGGTACCTTCTGGCACCACGCGATTGGCAACCGAATGGCCAGCCAGCATTGTGCTATTCGTATCGCCGGTGATCAGCGGATGCCAGTCCGGCAGGTCTTTCTTCTCATAAATCAACCGGTAGGCACAGCTTTGCGGCATCCAGCTTAAAATGCCAAGATTGTCAGGGGTCAGTAAAACGCAATCGGGTACATGCGTTTTACGCGCCACATAATTGGTGCATCGGGCATTTTCGCAATCAAGCAATTTACAGGCAACATCGGTATAGTGAACATCGCCTGTATCCACATCTTCGAGTTTCAAAACACAGCATTTTCCGCATCCATCGCATATGGATTCCCATTGATCTTTATCTAGCTGATCAAGCGCGATGGTTTTCCAGAACTGATTTTGGGACACAATTTTTTCCGATACTGATCTTCGGTTTGGCTGATGTAACGCCGGGTAAGCGGTGCTTCATTGTGATCATGGGCCAATTGCAGCTGAAATACCATCCCATCCTGACAGCGAAAAAAATATTCGCAGCCAATAAGGTAGAATTCCCACATGCGGATAAAGCGTTCATCATAATCCTGACGAACCGTCGCAATATTTTGCCGAAAGGCCTGTCGCCATTGTTTTAGCGTTTCGGCATAATGGCCACGCATGATTTCCATATCGAGAATCTTTAGCCCTTGGCGCCCCGCCGCGCGCGTCATCTGTTCAAGCGAGGGAAGATAGCCCCCCGGGAAAATATATTTATTCAGCCAGCGGTTACAGCGTTGGGCGTTATGATGAACCCCGATCGAATGGATCAGCGCCACCCCATTTGGCGCCAATAGCCGCGCAATACTGGCAAAATAGCTGTCAAAATGGCGCATGCCGACATGTTCAAGCATTCCTACTGAAACAATCCGGTCGAAACTGCCGCGCTGATGCCGGTAATCGCATAGATGAAAGGTTAGATGCTGTTGCCGTTGATCCTGTTCTGCCTTTTGTGTGGCATAGGCACATTGATTTTCCGACAAGGTGATGCCGGTTACCGAAATATCCGGCTGCATTTCCCACAACGCATTGGCAAGCCCGCCCCATCCGCAGCCAATATCAAGAACCGTCTGATTTGGCTTTAAACATAGCTTTGCCCCGAGGCGCGCCAGCTTGGTAATTTGCGCATCGGCAAGCGTGTCACTAGCCGAATGGAAATAGCCGCAAGAATATTGACGACGCGGGTCAAGGAATTGGTCAAATAAGCTATCCTTCAGATCATAGTGATGCGCAACATTGCGTTTGGCGCGTCCGGGAAGGTTAAAAAAATTCCAAAAAGCAAGATAGGTTCCGGCAAATAGCCCCATCCTTGCCAACCAATGTTTTTGCCAATGGCTATTATTGGCCATCAAAAGTGCCATAAATTGTTCAAGATCGTCATTGGCGATGGTCAGGCTGCCATCCATATAGGCTTCGCCAATGGCAAGATCGGGCTTGACCAAAATACGCCAGAACAGGCGGTAATTCTGTAAATGAATCGTCACATCTGGTCCGGCCAAATCACCCTTCAAACTGTGGGCGGGGCCATTGGCAATCACCATGTGGAGACAACCGACACGCAAAAATTGCTCGAATATGAATAGTCCAATGCGGGTTAGCATGGCACACCACATCTTGTTGTTTAAACCGGCAATTAAAGAATAGTGGGTAAAACAAAATAAAAGGTTAAGGCCGATATTTTTTTGCAAAAAAAATGGTCATTTGCTTGCGGCTTATGATTCGCGGGTGCAGATTACCAGCATGACCGATCCCGTGACCCATCACTCCGCCGATTACCGGCTTGCATCTGCTCCGCTATCGTATCGTGACGGGGTTTTGCGTGCTGATGATTTCGACGATTTATATTATTCGACAGATAATGGGCTTGGCGAGGCGCGTCATGTGTTTCTTGATGGGAATGACCTTGCTGACAGAATTGCCACCGCATCACAATTCACCATTGCCGAGACCGGTTTTGGCACGGGGCTGAATTTTCTGGCGGTGATGGCCTTGCTGGAGGCCATGACGCATAAGCAGACCCAACCCGTGTGCCAGATTGACTATATCTCATTCGAATCACGGCCATTGCCAGCTGTGGCCATGGCACAAAGTCATCAGACATTTCCCGACCTGGCGCGTCATAGCGATGATCTGATTGCAGCATTGCCACCACAATGGCCCGGATTGCATCGCCGTGATTTCCTGCATGGCCGATTGCGATTGCACCTGATTTACGGGGATGCAAATGAGGCGGTGGCAAAGGCCAATTTTGCGGCTGATGCGTGGTTTCTAGATGGGTTCACACCAGCCAAAAATCCGCAATTATGGAATCAAGATTTATTGATGGCGATTGGCCGTTTGACGCGGGCAGGGGGCAGTTTTGCCACCTTTACCGTTGCCAGTGCAGTTCGCCAGCGATTGACCGAGGCCGGATTTGACCTTGAAAAACGCCCCGGATTTGGCCGCAAACGCGATATGCTTGTTGGCCGCAAACGCGCCGGTGCTTTGACGCCGCAGCCAGTTTCCCACAATCGGAAAATTGGGATTATTGGCGGCGGCATTGCCGGTGCTTCGGTGGCGGCGGGGCTTGTGGCGCGCGGCATGACCCCGCATATCATTGACGCCCGCGACCGGCTTGCAGGTGGCGCATCGGGTAACCGGCTGGCCCTGCAAAGCCCGCGTTTAAGTGTTGATCACAATGTGGCAAGCCGAATGTCGGCTGATTGCCTGTCTTTTGCGGCAGGATGCAGTGATGCCGCGCTTGCGGTTGTTGCTGATCGGGTTATCTCGCTTGATTGGCCTGATCGCGAAGCCGTGCGTCAGGCAAAGTTCCGCACCCAATTCTGGCCGGATGATCTAATGCGATTTGTTGATGCCAAAGCGGCATCATCGCAGGCTGGCATTGATCTTCCGCTTGGTGGTGTTGTGCATCATTGGGGGCGGGTGATCGATCCGATGCGCCTGACAAATCATCTTGCGAGGGGCGCGGAAATGCATTTCGGCTTTCATGTGGTTGGCATGCACCATGTTGACGCGAAATATCACCTTTTGGCAGATGATGGACGCCGATTAATATGTGATCAGCTTGTTGTTGCCGCTGGTGCAGATTTAGCGGCTCTGCATCAAATGCTAGCCATTCAGGGCATTGCCATCGATGTTACATCGGGGCAGGTTAGCCATGTTCCGGAAACGGCAACCCTTGCCGGATTGCGGGCAGGCATCAGCTTTGGCGGCTATCTGACTCCGGCACAAGATGGTTTTCACGAGCTAGGTGCCACATTTGACCGCGAGGGCAATACTGAAATTTTGGCAAGCGCGCATCTTCATAATAAACAGCTTTTGCCGCAGGGGCTTGGTGACGGCTTGCCTGATCCTGCCAGCTATGGGGCGCGGGTCAGCAGGCGCGCCAGCACGGCCGATCGCAATCCGGTCTGTGGCAAGATCAATGATGATTTGTTTGTTCTTGGTGCGCTTGGCGCCCGCGGTTTGACGTTGGCGCCATTGCTTGGCGATATGCTGGCCGCAGAAATACTGGGAATGCCGGTAACGCTTGATAGTGATATAAGGCGGGGGCTTGACCCTTATCGGTTTCGCTTGCGGGCAAGCCGCCTATAGACCTAGCATGCTGCGGGCTTTAAACCGTTTGCCATGATCCTGGCAATTGGGGCTAAGAAGCGTCAAAAAGGCCGGCGCAATATCATCTGGTTGTGGCAGCGAATCTGGATCTTCACCCGGGAAAGCTGATGCCCGCATGCCGGTTGCTGTGCCGCCAGGGCTGATCATGTTGATTCGCAAATTGGTTTGCTCGGTCTCACCAGCCCAAACCCGTCCCATTGCCTCAAGGCCAGCCTTTGAAATGGCATATGGCCCCCAAAATGGCGCAATGCCCTCGGCAACACCCGACGAAACCAGAACGGCGCGTCCCGCTGGCGCTGCAATCAGCAATGGTTCCATCGCACGGATCAAATGCCATTGCGCGGTCAGATTGATCGAGATAGTGCTGTCCCACACTTTGTCATCAAGATGCGATAAGGGGGTAAGCGGGCCAAGCATTGCCGCATTAGCCAAAAGACCATCAAGACGACCCCAGCGTCCATGGATCGCTGCGGCTAGACGCGGCATTGCGGCATAATCGGCCATTTCGAGTTCAACAATAGTGGCTTTGCCGCCAAGGGCCTTGATTTCATCATCGACGTCTTCCAAGGCACCCATCGTCCGGCCAGTCATGATGATTTCAGCGCCAGCCTTTGCCGCGGCAATCGCTACAGCACGGCCAATCCCGCGGCTGGCACCGGTGATGAGAATGATTTTGTTTTGAAGGTCAGGGGTCATGCTGCGCTCGTTCTGGTTGGCGATGGCTAACGGCTATTGCCGTGGGAAACACGTTTTCCCGACAGGCCGGATGCCAATTTGATCGGATAATCACCGGTAAAACAGGCATCGCAGAATTGCGGCCCATCTGCATTGCGGCCAGCTTCGCCCATGGCACGATACAGTCCGTCAATCGAAATAAAGGCCAGTGAGTCAGCGCCAATTTCCTTGGCAATGGCGTCAATATCCAGCTTGGCGGCAATCAATTGGTCTTTGTCAGGCGTATCAACGCCGTAAAAACATGGGTTTTTTGTTGGCGGGCTGGCAATCCGCATATGCACCTCGGCAGCACCCGCCGCGCGCATCATCGCAACAATTTTGCGTGAGGTAGTGCCACGCACAATCGAGTCATCAACAAGAACAACGCGCTTGCCACGAACCGTTGCTGGATTGGCGTTATGTTTCATTTTCACACTGTCATTCCGGCCTTGCTGAGTAGGCTGGATAAAAGTGCGGCCGATATAGTGATTGCGAATGATGCCAAGCTCGAACGGAATATTCGCCGCTTCGGCATAGCCAAGCGCAGCCGGCACGCCCGAATCAGGAACCGGCACAACCAAATCGGCAACTGCCCCAGATTCTTTAGCAAGCTCTGCACCAATGGCTTTGCGTGCGTGATAGACGCCGCGCCCTTCAAGAACGCTATCCGGCCGTGCAAAATAGATATATTCAAAAACGCAAAACCGGCTTTGCTTGGTCGGAAATGGCTTTATTGATTTGATGCCGGCCTTGGTGATCACCACCATTTCACCCGGATCGAGATCGCGCACGATTTCAGCACCCACAATATCCAGCGCACAGCTTTCTGATGCCAAAACATAAGCATCGCCCTGCTTGCCAAGAACCAATGGCCGCACGCCGAGCGGGTCACGAACACCTATCAGCATATCCTTGGCAACGCAGACCAGTGAATAGGCACCTTCAATCTGTTTTAACGCATCAATCAACCGGTCAGTAACCGTGTCCTGATGTGATCGGGCAACAAGGTGAACGATGATTTCAGTGTCAGATGACGATTGAAACAGGCTTCCGGTTTCAACAAGCGATGACCTTAACCGTGCCGCATTGGTTAGGTTGCCGTTATGTGCAAGGGCAAAGCCGCCAAAGGCCAGTTCTGATGAAAAGGGTTGAATTTCCAGTAATGCGTTTGAATTGCCGCTGGTTGAATAGCGATTATGGCCAATAGCCACATGGCCAACAAGATTGGCAATATGTGACGAACCAGCGCCAAAATTTTCGCCAACATGACCAAGCCCACGATGCGCAAAAAAGGTTTTGCCGTCAAAGCTGACAATACCGGCAGCCTCTTGTCCACGATGCTGTAGCGCGTGCAAACCAAGGGCGGTGTTAATGCTGGCCTCATTTGTGCCGAAAATGCCAAAAACCGCACATTCTTCTTGCAAATGATCATCGTCAAAAGGGTGGGTCGTTACCAAACTCATAATCCATGTCCTAAAATCACGGGGGCTAAACCGGCATTCAAACGCCCGCCATGCGCTGGGTTATCAACCAAAACACTGGTGCACGTCAAGGCGTGCCAGATTTTCAATGATGCAAAGTCTTTGTCGCGTTAATTGGCCTTTTCATCACTTAATAATTTCATGCCGTTATCAAGGGTATCCTTGCCAGCTTCGATTGGGGCGTCTAAGCCTTGCGATACCGAATTTGTGGTCATTGGGGCGCGATAGGTCAGATTATCAATCAATTTGTCGCGGTAATCTTCTGGGACAAAGCCAGAAAAATAATGTGCGCTGCGGCTCAAGGCAGGGGTGCTTTGTGATTCCTTGACGATATCGGGCAGATTATCTTCACCTTCGGCGGCAAAAACCGCAGCAACAAACACAATCAGCACAAGACCGAAACCGCGAATAAATCCAAACAAAACGCCAAGCCAGCGGTCAAGGCTGCCAAATCCAACACGCTTGAGACCCGGGGCTAACAGGCTTGCCAAAATGAACCAGATCACAACCGATGCGGCAAAGGGCAAAGCCCATGCCAGCGCCGCGCCAAGCCCTTTGACCTGCAGGAAATCGGCGATCGGCGTTTCGATCATGGGCGCGGTGAAATTGGCGACAAGGATCGAGACAACCCAGCCAGCCAGCCCCAGCAATTCGCGGGTCATACCGCGCAAAGTGGATAGGATAGCTGACAGTATCAGCACAAGAAGAATACCGTAATCAACAAGCGTCAATGTTGCAAAATCGATCATGCAAATCCTTTTTCAGGAAAAACCCCACGGCCAGCCGGTCGAATTATGCGATAGCGCGTCAACTTATACCACCCATAATTTCAATCAATTCGGCCAGAGTCGTCGGCTGCGCCATTGAAATGCCGGTAGTTTTGCCGATTGATTTGCGCGGGCGCGGCATGACCGCATTTTCAAAACCCAGCTTGGCGGCTTCTTTCAGCCGTGCCTCGGCTTGTGCCACCTGCCGCAATTCAGCAGACAGGGCGACTTCGCCGAAAAATACGGTTCGTTTCGGCGCGGGCCGACCAGTTACAGACGAAATGAGCGCCGCCGCAACCGCAAGATCGGCCGCTGTTTCATAAATTTTCAGCCCACCAGCCACATTCAGGAAAATATCACGCCCCGATAAAGGCACGCCGCATCGCGCCTCAAGAACGGCGGTCAGCATGGCAAGGCGGCTTGAGTCCCAGCCAACAACATTACGGCGCGGGCTGGCAAGTGATGAAGGCGCAACAAGCGCCTCGATCTCGACAAGAACTGGACGGCTTCCCTCAATGCCTGCAAATACCACCGCACCAGTAACATCATCGCGCCGGTCAGCAAGAAATAGCTCGGACGGGTTCGGCACTTCGGCAAGACCGGCCTCAACCATTTCAAAAACGCCAATTTCGTCAGTCGCGCCAAACCGGTTTTTGACGCTTCGCAAAATGCGGAAATGATGTGATCGGTCGCCTTCAAAATACAGAACCGCGTCAACCATATGTTCAAGAACGCGAGGGCCAGCAATCGCGCCATCTTTGGTCACATGCCCCACAATCAACAGCGCCACCTGATTGTTTTTGGCGGCTCTGATTAATTCCTGCGCGGTGGCGCGAACCTGCGATACCGTGCCGGGCGCCGAATCCAGACTTGGCAAAAACATCGTCTGAATCGAATCAATTACCATGATGTCGGGCTTGTCGGGCCCATCCATCGAGGCAGCGATATCGCTGGCGTTGGTTGCCGTGCCTAGTTCGACACTGGCATTGGCCAGCCCAAGGCGTTGGGCGCGCATCCGCACCTGATCAGCCGATTCCTCACCCGAAATATAGGCGGCTTTCAGACCCGCCGCAGCCAGCTTGCAAGTTAATTGCAGCAGCAATGTCGATTTGCCAATGCCCGGATCGCCGCCAATCAAAGTTGCCGATCCCGGGACAAGCCCACCACCTGATACGCGGTCAAATTCGCTAATCCCCGATTGCATACGCGGTGGCGGTTCGGGGCGGTTATCCAGATTTAGGGCTTCAAGAACAATCCGGCGTCCGGTGACGCGTTTTCCCGGGCCAGATGGCGCTTCTTTGCGTTCTTCAACAAGCGTGTTCCATGCGCCGCAATCATCGCATTTTCCAGCCCATTTTGGCGAAACAGCTCCGCATTGCTGGCAAACAAATGAAAGTGAGTTACGCGCCATTATGATCCCGCCATTTTTGCAGGTGAGGCGGCAGGCTTTTCATTGGTCAGCGGGCCTTCAGCCAAACCGTGAACAAATTGATGCACTTCGGGAACACCGCTTTCATTCATTTCTTCGGCAGGGCCAGCCCAGATGATCACACCATGATGAACCATCGCCACCTTGTCAGCGATACGCCGAACCGATGCCATATCATGGCTGATGGTTACAGTCGTCGCGCCAAGCCGCTCGCGGGCATCAATGATCAGCCGGTCAATCACCCCGCCGGTAATCGGATCAAGGCCTGATGTTGGCTCGTCAAACAGCAGAATTTCAGGCTTGTCGACAATGGCTCTGGCAAGGGCAACGCGCTTTTGCATGCCGCCTGATAATTCGGCTGGATATTGATCAATGACTGATTCGGCAAGGCCAAGCTGGGTAATGGTTTGTGCGGCGATTTCGCGGGCTTGATTCTTATCAAGCGCTTGCTGATGGCGAAGGCGAAAGGTCACATTTTCCCAGATCGGAAGCGAGTCAAACAAGGCACCAAACTGGAAAGTCATACCAAAACGCCGCCGTAAATCTTCAAGCGCGGCCCGCCCCTGACCCAAAATTTCCTGCCCATCAATCTTGATGCTTCCCTGATTGGGCGTGATTAGCCCATTCAAACATTTCATCAAAACCGATTTGCCACAGCCTGATGTGCCAATGATCACAAGCGATTCCTTTGGCGCAACGGTAAGATTGATTCCCTTTAACACATGATTTGCATCAAATGACTTGGTAACGCCGGATAATTCAATTTTCGGGATAACAGCCATGCCTATCCCCCGAAAAACATGGTTGTGACGATGTAATTCGCAATCAGGATCAAGATTGACGCCGACACAACAGCATTTGTTGTTGCGCGGCCAACACCCTGAGCGCCGCGGCCTGAATGATAGCCATGATAACAGCCCATAAGCGCGATCAAAAAGCCAAACACCGCAGCCTTAACCAAGCCAAGCGTTACATCAGATACTTCAAGATATTCAAGCGTTCGCGCCAAATAGATCGACGGATTGAATCCAAGACGGTAAACCCCGACAAGATAGCCGCCAAAAACGCCAATCACATCACCAACAAGAACCAGAAACGGCAAGCAGATCGTCCCTGCCAGCAAACGTGGCGCGACAAGATACTGCATCGGCCGAGTTGATAAAGTGTCTAGCGCATCAATCTGATCAGTGACCCGCATCGTGCCAATTTCGGCAGCCATCGAGGCGCCGATCCGTCCGGCAACCATCAATCCGGCCAATACAGGCCCTAATTCGCGTGTGACCGATAGCACAACTACCGTTGCCACCGTGTCTTCGGCCGAAAAGCGGGCAAAGCCGGTATAGGATTGTAACGCCAGAACCATACCCGAAAACAGCGTTGTCAACCCAACAACAGGAAGCGAAAAATAGCCAATATCAATGATCTGGCGAAGCAGCTGTTGCCAATAATAGGGCGGCGTGAAAATCCAGCGAACGGCGGTTATAGAAAACAGCGTGATCCTGCCGAATGCGGCAAGGAAATTAAGGGCGGTGCGACCTATATTTTGGACAAAGCCATGCATATGTCTGAAAACCGTCCTCGACAACTGAAGAAAAGACCGCTTTTGTTATGCCGATATTTGCCTTTTTTGGCTATAGGAAATCGGCCCGCTTTCCGAAAATTGATGCAAAATGGGGCGCGGGGCGACGATATCACAATGATGGCGGCTAGGGCGCAGTGGTTTTTGCCTGAATTGCTATTGACCGCCGTGATAATGCCAATCGGCGCGTCGGCCCAACGTCGTCATGATTTCATAGGAAATCGTGCCGATATCTGCGGCCATTGCCTCAATCGGGTAATCATCATGAATCAGGGCCGCTTGATCAACGCGAAGGCTGTTTTGGTCAAGATCGGTTACATCTACGGTGATGCTGTCCATTGAAACGCGGCCAATGACCGGAGCGGTTTTACCGCCAATTGAAACGGTTGCTTTGCCGCCAAGCTGTCGGCGATAGCCATCTGCATAGCCGACGCCGATGGTCGCAATGCGCGATTGCCGTTGCAGTTCAAAGGTACCGCCATATCCAACACGATCGCCAGCGGCGGCTTGGCGGATTTGCAGGATTCGGGCTTGCCAGTCAAAGACGGGTTGAAGATCGGGAATTCTGGTTTCGAGCGGGTGAACACCATATAGCGCGATTCCCGGACGGGTCATTTGGAAATGATAATCCTTGCCCAACAAACAACCAGCACTATTGGCAAGACTGGCAGGAACGCCGCTAAACCAGCTTCGCAATTCATTGAAACTGGCCAATTGCCGCGCATTTGCCGGATCGTCAACTGCCTCGCCCGATACCAGATGGCTCATCACATAGGCAATATCCAGCCCGTCAAGCGCGCCGCGATTCTGAATCAACCAATCAGCCTGATCACCATCAAGCCCCAGCCGCGTCATGCCCGTGTCGAAATGCAGCAAGGCTGGCAATGTCATGCCGGTTTTATTGGCAAAAAGCCGCCAACGGCTAATTTGTTCAAGATCATTGAGAACCGGTATTAATTGATTCGTGGCAAGCGCATCTTCTTGGCCGCGTTGCGCGCCATGAAGAACCATAATGGGCATATCATTTCTGCTGATTTTATTGAAATGCTGTCTTAATTCAATGGCTTCACCAAGGCTTGCCACAAAGAAAAGCTCGCATCCCGCCGCCGCCAAAGCCGTTGCGACAGCGACGCTACCAAGCCCATAGCCATTCGCCTTGACCATTGCGGCGGTCTTTGTTGATGGTGCGGATAGGCTGTTGATAAACCGCCAATTGGCAACAATGGCGTCAAGATTGACGGTTATTGTGCTATCAGCATATCCAGATTGGCGTTTTGTCATGATGGCCTAGAACCCCTCGGGAAGGTGGGTGCTTTCGGTCAAATCAGTAAAATGGGTAAAGCGCTTTTCAAAATGCACCTGAACCGATCCTGTTGGGCCATGACGCTGTTTGGCGACGATCACTTCGGCCTTATTTTCAGAATTCTGCATTTTCCGCAGCCAATCATCATGCCGCAAATTGAAAGTGTCTTCGGATTCTTCCATTTTGCGTTCAGGTTCGCGTTTGTTCAGATAATATTCTTCACGGTAAACAAACATAACGACATCGGCATCCTGCTCGATTGACCCAGATTCGCGCAAATCGGCGAGGTTTGGCCGTTTGTCTTCGCGCATTTCAACAGCACGCGACAACTGCGACAGCGCCACAACAGGTACATTCAAATCCTTGGCAATGGCTTTGAGTGTCCGGCTGATGTTTGAAATTTCCTGAACGCGGTTTTCAGATTTGACGCCAAGCTGCGGGGTCAATAGCTGAAGATAATCGACGATGATAAGCCCAAGGCCGGAAGTCCGTTTTAACCGGCGCGCGCGGCTGGCAAGCTGCGAGACGGAAAGTGATGGAGTGTCATCAATAAAGAACGGGGCGCTTGAAATCGCATTGCTGGCGCTGACGAGTTGATCGAATTCAGTACTATTCAGCTTGCCACGGCGGATTTGCTCTGAATCAACCTGTGCCCGTTCTGACAAAATGCGCGTTCCAAGCTGTTCAGCCGCCATCTCGAGTGAGAAAAAAGCAACCGGAACTGCGGTTTCACCGGTTCGCGTCGTGACCGCCGCGTGAAAGGCGATATTTGTGGCAAGGGCGGTTTTACCCATGCCTGGACGTCCGGCCAGAATAATCAGATCGGATTTATGCAAACCACCAAGAAGGTTATTCAGGTCGGTCAGGCCGGTGCTTGTGCCTGACAGATGCCCATCACTTTTACGGGCAAGGTCGGCTTGGGTGATACTGCCGCTGATAACCGAGTCAAAACCGCGAAGGCCAACGCTGGTACTGTCAGTATCGGCAAGCCGGAATAATTTTGATTCGGCGGTTTCAATTTGTTGATGAGCGGGAACGTCAACTTCGGGATGGCTGGCATCGAGAATCACTTCATCGCCAATCAAAATAAGCTGGCGACGGACATGCGCTTCATGAATGATTTTTGCGTAATCGGGCGCCTGCGTGATGCTGATAACGCCATCGGCCAGTTCGGATAAATAAGATTCGGCGCTATCGCTCTGAAAATCTTCACTATCGGTGAAAAAGCTTTTCAAGGTTACCGGATTGGCCAATTGCCCACGTTCGACAAGCCGCTGCATTGTCGAGAAAATGCGACCATGAAACGGATCATAGAAATGGTCGGCAAGCAGCCGGTCATCAATCCGTTCAAGGACACTGTTATCCAGCAGAACCGCGCCAAGCAGATTTTGCTCGGCCTGTAAATTGTTCGGCATCGTGCGTGACGGCGGTGTACTGCCAGACCCGGGAAAGGTTTTTATGTTGGAATTTTCATCAGCCATAGCCTGTTATAGCAGGCTCAATTTGTGAATGTGCTATGTTAATCTTGGGGATGTTGGGGATAAATCTGAAAAGGATTGGTTTTTTCACAAAAAAAACCGGAGACAAGGCTCCGGTTTTGATTTGATCTGTTTTACACAGATGATGTTCTGACCTGACTAGCTTGCGCTTTCGTCGCCTTCGGCAGCTTCGGCTTCAGTAGCTTCACCTTCAACGGCTTCCACTTCAGCTTCAGCAGCTTCTGGTTCGTCATCTGTGATCTCACCAGTGACGGCAATGCCTGTTTTAAGCTGGGTCTCAGCTTCGGCAAGCGAGCGGGCGATATTGACGATAACTGTCACCAAAACTTCAGGGTGAAGCCGGATCCGTGCCTCGGTAAGGCCCAAGGTCTTGATTGACCGATCCATGATCACCTGATTGCGGTCGATGGTGAAACCAGCTTCGGTAACCGCATCAGAAATATCGCGTGATGTGACTGAACCAAATAGCTGGCCCATTTCCGAGGCGGCGCGCACCATGTTAACAGCGAGGCCCTTCATCTTGCCAGCTTCGGTCTCGGCGTCTTTACGAAGTTCAAGATTATTTGCTTCACGCTGGGCGCGTTCGGCTTCAAAGCGTTCGGTGTTGGCTTTGGTTGCCCTCAGAGCCTTGCCCTGCGGGATGAGGAAATTGCGCGCATAACCGGTTTTCACATTGACGAGATCGCCCATCTGACCCAGTTTTTCGATACGCTCAAGAAGAATGATTTGCATTTTGATGTCTCCTTAATTCTGGCAATGCTTATGCTGTTACATAAGGCATCAGAGCCAGAAAGCGTGACCGCTTGATGGCAGTGGCAAGTTCACGCTGTTTTTTTGCAGAAACAGCAGAGATGCGTGACGGAACGATTTTCCCGCGCTCGGATGTGTAGCGGGCAAGAAGCTTTGTATCTTTATAATCGATCTTTGGCGCATTCGGGCCAGAAAACGGGCATGCCTTGCGGCGGCGGTTAAATGGCTTGCGTACAGCTTCGCGTTTGATTTCCAACTGAGTCATTGATTAACCCTCACTTTTTTCGTCATCGGCGCTGTCATTGCTTTCAGCTTTGCCTACGTTGCGGTCGCCGCTATCACGGTCGTCGCGATCATCGCGTCCACCGCGAGTTGGCCGCTCGGTCTTTACCTGCATCATGATTGATGGGCCTTCTTCGACCTCTTCAATCCGGATGTTTAAAAAGCGCAGAACATCTTCATTCAGACCCATGATGCGCTCATATTCTTTTAGCGCTTCTGGCCCGGTTTCAAGATTGAACATGACATAATGGCCCTTCCGGTTCTTTTTGATCCGGTAGGCAAGAGCACGAAGGCCCCAATATTCACGTTTTTTGATTGATCCGCCGGCAGATGTAATGATCTCGGCAAATTCATCAGCCATGGTTTCCACCTGGGCTGCAGTAATATCCTGACGTGCAATAAGCACGCTTTCATACAAGCGCATGATAACTCCTTCTGGCTTATCGTTGCTGCCACCAGCGGCACCAACTAACCGGTTCCCCGGCAAGGATAAAGTCAATGATGTGTTCGCACCTGCGGCACCAAAGCCCCAAGTACGAGCCGCAACATACACTTTTTTCCCATAAGTGCAAGCCCGTTTGGCAGAATCAATAGCCCTGTTATACCTGCCGGATAACCGGCCTTGGCCATTTGACAATCAGGCATGACGGCAAATAGTTGCCTTTGCAAAGCCATCTGGCATAGGGTCTGTCATATGTCGCGCGCCATCAGCGTTGGTTTAACTTCATATTCATGCTGACTTTTGGTCAGTGAGTGGGTGGATTACATGACGAATAGTTCGATTGCATTTTTGTTTCCCGGGCAGGGATCACAGGCGGTTGGCATGGGCGGCGCTTTGGCAGCGTCACATGCGGCGGCCAAACAGGTTTTTGAAGAGGTCAATGACGCGCTTGGCGAAAATCTGTTCGCCATCATGCAGGATGGGCCAGATGATGCTATCCGCATGACACGAAATGCCCAGCCAGCGTTATTTGCAACATCAATGGCGGCGGTGCGGGTTATCGAGGCCGAGCTTGGCGCGCCGCTGACCAGCCGCGGCGGTATGGCAGCAGGTCATTCGCTAGGCGAATATGCAGCTCTTGCTGCATCGGGCAGCTTGTCAATAAGCGATGCGGCGCGTTTGCTCCGCCAGCGTGGTGATTCGATGCAATCGGCGGTTCCCGTTGGCGAAGGTGCGATGGCGGCAATTCTTGGCGGTGACGAAGATCAGATCAATGCCATTCTTGCTGATGCGAAATCATCTGGCCTTGTCCAGATCGCCAACGATAATGCCCCGGGGCAAATCGTCATTAGCGGCGATGCTGGCGCGGTTGATGCGGCGATTGAGATTGCCAAGGCAGCCGGATTGCGGCGGGCAATCAAACTGCCTGTTTCAGCGCCGTTTCATTGTGATTTGATGGCACCTGCCGCCGAGGTGATGGCAAAGGTATTGGCAGATACGAATTTATCGGATGCGCTTATTCCGGTCTATTGCAATGTGTCGGCAGCCGCCGAGACGCGGGCTGATCATTTGCGGGCAAATCTTGTCACACAGGTCACCGCGCGGGTTAGATGGCGCGAATCACTGATTGCGATGAGCGCAGCTGGTGCAACGAAATTTGTCGAGCTTGGTACTGGTAAAGTTCTGTCGGGTCTGGTCAAACGCGGCATCGAGTCGGATGCGGTCGTCAATCTTGACGGGCCGGATGATCTGGACAGCGTCTTGGCCCAGATGTAGTCTAGCAACAGACGAAATTTTAAGCACGGCCAAGCCGTGATTTCCAAAAAGGTGTTTTCATGTTTGATCTTCAGGACAAAATTGCGCTTGTTACCGGCGCTAGTGGTGGCATCGGTGCCGAAATTGCCAAGGCATTACATGCGCAAGGTGCAACGGTTGTGCTTCACGGCACACGCGCCGAAAAGCTTGAGTCCTTGAAGGCCGAGCTTGGCGAACGCGCCTTTGTGGTTACCGCCAATCTTGCCGATCGTGACGCGGTGGCAGGATTGATTGATGCGGCTAGCACGGCTGCTGGTGGGCCAATTGCGATTCTGGTAAATAATGCAGGCATCACCCGCGATGGATTATTAATGCGGATGAAAGATCAAGATTGGGATGATGTTCTAGAGGTCAATATGACCGCAAGCATGATTTTATGTCGTGCCGCGATGCGGGGCATGATGAAGGCGCGTTCAGGCCGGATTATCTCGATTTCATCGGTTGTCGGGGTGACCGGCAATCCGGGACAGGCAAATTATGCAGCGTCAAAGGCGGGCATGATTGGTTTTAACAAATCATTGGCCGCCGAAGTGGCCAGCCGCGGCATCACCGTTAATATTGTCGCGCCAGGCTTTATCGAAACACCAATGACTGATGTTTTGGATGAGGGTCAAAAGACAGCTCTATTGACGCGTGTTCCGGCTGGACGGCTTGGAACACCTGCTGAAATCGCCGCATCGGTTGTGTTTCTCGCAAGTGATGAGGCAGCCTATGTTACCGGAATGACAATGCATGTGAATGGCGGCATGGCGATGCTTTAAAAACTGTTTGAGCGCGTTATAGTGATAAACGGGGCTGGTATAAGACAAAAAACTATGTTATTTGCCGCCAACTTTTGAATTTTCCGGCCGGTCTTCCGGTCAAAATCTAAGCTTCTCAGAGGGGGCAACAATGAGCGATATCGCAGATCGTGTGAAGAATATTGTAGTAGAACATTTGGGTGTAGACGCTGATAAGGTTGTTGAAGGCGCAAGCTTCATCGATGATCTTGGCGCGGACAGCCTTGATACAGTTGAGCTGGTCATGGCATTTGAGGAAGAGTTCGGTGTCGAAATTCCTGATGATGCTGCCGAGCGTATCCTTACTGTGAAGGACGCTGTGTCGTTCCTCGAAGAAGCTGCTGCTTAACTATCAGCGTTTCGACAAAATTTGCGCTGTGCATGGCCAGTCGGGTGATGCACAGCGACCGATTTCCACCTGATTTTTCTGGAGGTTTGCCTTGCGCCGTGTTGTAGTTACCGGAATGGGAATGGTCACTCCGCTTGGATCTGGTGTTGACCATAATTGGTCGCAGATAATTGCAGGCAAGAGTGGCATTGCGCGCATCGAAGGTTTTGATGTGTCTGATATCTCTTGCCAGATTGCTGGTCAAGTACCGGGGGCAGATGCCGTCGGTGGTCTTAATCTTGATGATTGGATTGACCCGCGCGAACAACGTAAACAAGACCGTTTTATTCAGCTTGGACTTGTCGCTGCCTGTCAAGCCATTGAGGATTCTGACTGGAAACCACAGGATCGGGAATCACAGAATCGTACTGGCGTTATGATCGGATCGGGCATTGGCGGACTTGAATCAATCGTTAAAACTGATCAACTTATGCACGAAAAAGGGCCGCGACGAATCAGCCCGTTCTTCATTCCATCGGCGCTGATCAATCTTATTTCCGGCCATGTATCCATCCGCTATGGATTTCGCGGGCCAAACCATGCTGTCGTGACGGCTTGTTCAACCGGCGCACATGCCATTGGTGATGCGGCGCGCATGGTCGCGCTTGACGATGCTGATGTTATGGTGGCTGGCGGTGCCGAGGCGGCGGTTTGTCGTATTGGCATGGCTGGATTTGCCGCTGCACGCGCGTTATCAACAAGCTATAATGATACGCCTGAAGTTGCGTCACGTCCTTGGGACAAAGGCCGTGATGGATTTGTCATGGGCGAGGGCGCGGGTATTGTTGTTCTTGAAGAACTGGAACATGCCAAGGCGCGCGGCGCAAAAATCTATGGCGAGATCAAGGGCTATGGCATGTCGGGTGACGCGCATCACATTACCGCACCGGCCGAAGATGGCGATGGCGGTTTCCGTGCGATGCAAGCCGCGTTAAAGCGTGCTGGCCTTGCACCAAGTGATATTGATTATGTGAATGCGCATGGCACATCAACGCCGCTTGGCGATCTGATCGAAGCCAAAGCTGTTGCACGGCTTCTTGGTGACGCGGCGGCAAATGTGTCGATTTCATCGACGAAAAGCGCGACCGGTCATCTGTTGGGCGCAGCGGGTGCGATCGAGGCTATTTATGCAATCAAAACAGTGCAAACCGGCGATTTGCCGCCAACATTGAATTTGAATGATCCCGAAGATCAGGTAGCTGATTTTGACCTTGTGCCGTTAAAGTCGCGTCATCGCAAAGTGCGCAATGCCATGTCAAATTCATTTGGATTTGGCGGCACGAATGCATCGCTCATCATGGGTGAGGTTACCTGATGCCTGCGCCAGCCTTCCGGATATTATCCCGGTCGGCGATCATGATTGTGCTTCTTAGCTGTATTATTTCGGCGGGTGTTTATGTTTGGCATGACCGGATGCTGCACGCCCCCGGCCCCCATCAGCAAGATGTTTTGGTGATTATTGAGCCCGGAGATGGGCATCAAATGCTGCGGTCGGCATTGGATCGCGCGGGTGTGATACATCAGATTTATCATTATGACGCCGCGCGGCTGCTGGCTGGCAACAGGTTTTTACCAAAGGCTGGTGAATTTTTACTGCCCGCAAAATCCAGCCTTAGCCAAACCATGTCGATCATTCATCAAGGCTTTAGCTATCAACGCCGCCTAACCATTGTCGAAGGCTTGCGAAGCGCTGATATCGTTCAAATCATCACCGACCTGCCGCATCTGACAGGCGCAATCGAAACCATGCCAGATGAGGGCAGTTTGCGCCCTGAAACCTATTTCTATACCTATGCTACCCCGCGTGATGATTTAATCGACCGGATGCAGCAGACCCAGCAAATTGCCCTTGCCGAAGCATGGATTGATCGGGCTAAGAACCTGCCCTATAAAACCCCGCAAGATGCGCTGATCATGGCGTCAATCATTGAAAAAGAAGCATCGGCAAATGGTGATCGGCGTCTTGTTGCCGCCGTATTAGTGAACCGGCTCAAACGCGGCATGCGGTTGCAATCTGATCCAACGGTGCTGTATGCGGCAGCTGCCAGCCCGCAAACGCCGACCCCGATTACCAAAACCGATCTCAAAACAAAAACACCGTGGAATACATATGTTATCAAAGGGTTGCCAAAAACGCCAATCTGTAATCCGGGTGAGGACTCAATCATGGCGGCGTTAAATCCGGCTGATAGTGACTATCTCTATTTTGTGTCCGATGGCAAAGGCGGGTTAAGATTTGCGAAAACACTGGACGTGCATAACCGCAATGTAAGAACATTCAGAAAATTTGAAGCGGCAGCCAAAAAGGACAAGGCACAATGACCAAAAATGCATCACCAGCCTCTGATCATCAAAATGGTCTTGGCGGCCGAAGAGGGCTGATGCTCGTCTTGTCATCACCGTCTGGCGCGGGAAAGACATCAATTTCACGGCGACTCTTGGCCGAAGATGATGATTTGGAATTGTCGGTTTCGGCAACAACGCGAAAGCGGCGTCCGGGTGAGGTTGAAGGCAAGGATTATCATTTTGTCACTGCCGATGATTTTCATTTGATGATCAATAATCGTGAAATGCTGGAATATGCGAAAGTATTTGACCATTATTATGGCACGCCTGCAGCGCCGGTGATGGCCGCGCTTGGCGCCGGGCGCGATGTGTTGTTTGATATTGATTGGCAAGGCACCCAACAGCTTGCCGATGCAAGCCGCGAAGATCTGGTGTCAGTGTTTATTCTGCCACCGTCAACACGCGATCTTGAAAAACGCTTGCTAAGCCGCGCCCAAGATAGCGCTGACGTTGTTGCTTCGCGAATGGCCAAAGCCTCGGATGAAATCAGCCATTACCGTGAATATGATTATATATTGGTCAATGCAGACCTTGATCAGGCAGTCAAAGAGGTTCGGGCGATTTTGCAAGCGGAACGGCTACGTCGTGATCGGCAGATTGGGCTAACCGATTTTGTAAAACGGCTTCGCGCTGGCTATTAGGCGGTCTGCTTTGCTGCCACCTCGGCTAGTAAGGCCAGCTTACAAAATGACTCTATATCAATGTCTTGCGGGCGTTTTTCGGGATCAATACCAGCTGCGTTCAACAGCGTTTCACCCCCAATTTTTTTCAATGAGCTTCGCAGCATCTTACGGCGCTGGCCAAAGGCAATGCGGGTGATATCTTCAAGTGCCTTTTGGCTGCAGGGATAACGTGGCGAGTCCAGCGGCACGATCTGCACAATCGACGAGGTGATTTTTGGTGCTGGCACAAAGGCCGATGCGGGGACGTCAAACAGGATTTCGCTATCGGCAAGCCAACCGGTTAGAACGCTTAGCCGACCATAGGCTGTGTCGCCAGGCTTGGCGGTAATGCGTTCGGCCACTTCGCGCTGAAACATCAAGGTCATGGAGGCAAATGCGTTGGCATGGCCAAGCCAGCTTATAAGCAATGTTGTGGCGATATTATACGGCAAATTGGCAATGATTCGTCGTGGTGCATCCCCCATTTCCCAGATCGCACTGGTCATGGCATCAGCTTCGATCAGGCTAAGGCGTGAACCGGCGGCACTGGTCAACCCGGCAAGAACATCAGCGGCGCGACGGTCTTTTTCAATGGCGATCACATGATCGGCACCTTCAAGAAGAAGGGCGCGGGTTAATCCGCCGGGGCCCGGGCCAATTTCAATCGTCGTTCCCGATAAAGCGCCAGCCGAACGGGCAATCCTGCGGGTGAGATTCAGGTCAAACAGAAAATTCTGCCCAAGTGATTTTCGCGCCCGCATATCCATCGAGTCAACAAGCTGGCGTAATGGCTGCAAAGCCTCGATCCGCTCGATCATTTGTTGCTTATCAGTCATTTATACCATTCATTGACCCATTTACCCGGGTCTTGTTGTGGCGGGTGCAATCGGGCATCAATTCGCCTTTTGGTTTTGGCTGTTATCCGCAAAATTGCGGGCCATTCTGAGTGCTGCGATCAGGCTGTCAGCACGGGCAATGCCGCGGCCGGCAATATCAAGGCCGGTGCCATGATCAGGCGATGTTCGTATGAAATCAAGACCAAGTGTCACATTGACGCCACCAAAAAAATCAATTGTTTTCAGTGGAATAAGTACTTGATCATGATACATGCCCAAAACCGCATCATAGGTTTTGCGCGCCTCGGTGTGAAATAAAGTGTCGGCTGGATGCGGCCCTGTCGCGATCACTCCCTCGGCCTGAAGCTTGGTAATCGCGGGTAGGATAATTTGCTGATCTTCATCACCCATATTGCCGTTTTCACCAGCATGTGGGTTGAGCCCACAAACGGCAATACGCGGATTATTAATGCCGAAATTGGCCTTTAGACAGGCATGAAGAAGCTGGCATTTTTCGATGATCAGCGCGGTTGAAATGGCGGCTGGAACCTTGTTTAAGGCAATATGGATCGTTGCCGGCACAACCCGCAATTCATCACAAGCAAGCATCATAAGCGGCGCACCAGCAACAGGTTTTGACAGGCTGGCAAGAAATTCAGTATGACCGGGATAGGTAAAGCCAGCATCATAAAGGCATGATTTCTGTATGGGGTTGGTCACGATTCCTGCGGCGATTCCTGATTGGCTCCAGATGGCGGCTTGCCGGATGGCGTCGATTACCTGCGGCGCATTGGCCGGATCAGGCGTGCCTGCAACTGGCGCTGCTTTCCATGAAATAGGAATAACATGCAGATCTTGGCTGCTGCTATCAAATGATGCCGGATCGCTAATTTCTCGAAGTTTTGCCGTGATGCCGAGTGATGCTGCCATTTGCGCGATATGCGCTGGCTGGTCAATCAGGCAAATATCGGTGATCCCGCTTTGCCATGCTTTTAAAGCAATTTCAGCACCGATACCTGCAGGTTCGCCGGGGGTGATGAGCAAGGGGCGGTTTTTCATCGGATTATAAATTATTTTCAATAACCGCTGAACGGCGCAGCCGCAGCAGATAGCGTTCGGCAAGCGACCCAAAAATCTTATCAAATTCAACCCGCAACACCTCATCACGCGACGGCAATGTGATTTTTGGTGATGTGCGGTCGCACAGCATGAAAACACTGATGCCCTCTTTAAATGACAAAGGCTTGCTTGGTACGGCGATTTTTAGATCATTGACCAATGTCTGTAAGGGGCGGTTGAAAGAGCCAAGACTGATATTCTCGATTAAGCCTGCAATGCCTGAATTATAGCTTTGGTTCAGCGCAACAAGACCGTCACAGCTATTGATCGATGCTATGTCACGTTCAAGCTTTGCTGCGGCTTCTAGCTTGTCGGCATTACTGGCGTCCTTGGCAAGCGGATAGACCGCCCGTGCAATGGTCACAATATCCTGACTTGGGTCGGCAACGCCGTCCTGACGGCGGCCTTCATTGCGGATCAAAATAATCAGCCCGTCACGTTGAAGCGGTGCGCTGACCGCGCCGATCTTGGTCATTTTTACCTGACCCTGAATATCAACAGGCAACTGATCAAGCATAACCCAGCCAAGTTGACCGCCATTTGCGGCGGTTCCTGACGCTGAATATTGTTTGGCAATGGCATTGAAGTTAGCGCCGTTATTAACCGCTTTGATAATTTCATTGGCCAGAATAAGGGTACGGTTAAGCGGGCGATTTGGTTCGGGAAGAAGAACGATTTCGCTTAGCTTGACTTGTGGCTGTTTTGCGTTGGCTTCGATGCGGCTAAGCACTTTATTCACAATATTGTCCAATTCAGCAAATTTCGTTTGAAATTTGAAACGTATGACCTCGCCCCACACAATATCGGTAACGAATTTTTGTTGGATATTGCTGCTATCAATGCCTTGTTCACGAAGACTTTGTGACCCGTTCTTGCCATTGGCCGCAAAATTCTCATCAACCAGTTTGCGGGCGGTTTCACGGCTTCGTTGGGCAATGGTCGGGTCGATCGCAGCGGCAGCATCCAGTTTCAAGATCTCGTCGATCAGCATCTGTGTTGCGTCTTGCTTGATCTGGGCGCGGTTTTCTTTGGTATCTTCCAAATTCGTGACCATGCGCAAAAAGGCGGCGCGCTGGTCAACTTGATAATTGGTAATGGCCTTACCATTCACCTTGGCAACGATTTCCAGCGCGGCATTGGCCTGCGACATGCTGGTACCCAGCATGAATAGCAAGCAAAAGGCAGACATCAGGCTTGTTTTTTTCAGCATCGCAATCATGGTTTCAAATTTGTCCAAGACGTTATAGATGGGGTTGCGGGTAGCCCGCTGGGCCGCATCAATATTTAGCACTATAAATCAGCTTTCATCGGTTCGGGCAAGGATAATGGCACCAACCAAGGAGATGGCAATTGCCGGTGTCCAAGCTGCAACCGACATTGGCACCTGCAGGGATGATCCTAAAATCTGCATGAAATAGCTAAAGATGAAAATCACAATGGCTAGAAAAGCGCCGCGCAAAAACAGCCGGCTTCGCCGTCCCCGCGAAATATTGGTCAAGGTTACGCGCGCTGCAAGCATGGCAATGCCAATCATCAATAGAGGCACTGACAATGTTTTATAAAGATGAAACCGATAATCGGTCGCCGGAATTCCCGCCCGTTCAAGCGCGTCGATAAAGCCGGGTAACAGATAGACCGAAATTGATTGGGGGCGAAGGCCGGATTGTCGCAGATCAAGCGCATCAAGCCCGGTTGGCAACAGCAAATTGCCAAGATCGGTTTTCTGCCCATCTTTCTGCCATCGTGAGGCGCGATCCAGCATCCAGCCCTTATCGGTCAATTGCATGCTGCTGGCTTTATAGAGCGCTTTCAAGTGGATATTGTCGTGATAGAGATAGATGACCGGATTAATAATACTTGCTGTTTCGGCATTCAACGCATCGCCGCGGATGATCAATTTTCCGGTTTCCAATGTGTCGCGAAGCCATATCCCACTGGTTGAGATTGAAAAATTATCATCCGACTCGCCAAAAATTTCAGCCATTTGTGACTCATGGCGTTTCGATGTGACTGCCCCGATTGGGTTGATAACGGTCACAAGAAGCATGCCGATGACAAATGCTGAAAATAGCGCTGGCCCTAAAGCAGCCCAGACTGATTGACCAAAACCACGGACGGCAACAAATTCATTGCTTCGGTTCCATGATGAAAAACACAGCATCGCCCCTGCCAACATGGCAAAGGGCAAGATCAGTTCAATGACCGCTGGCAGGTTTAACAGGGCCATTTTGAGAAAATTGATATCGGGCGGGGCAGATGTCAAAACGCTCACACGGCGGACAAGCTCGACAGTCTGAATCAGGCTGATAATCGATGCGAGACCAAGAAGACATAGCGTGACCCAGCCAACAAAACGCAACGCGAAATAGCGAAACAGGGTTCCAAATGGCGCAAATTGGCTCATGTCAGCGCCTTTTTTTGCAATGTTGCATCGGTCATCTCACGCGGTTGGCGAAGAAGCCAAAATGCGATGATGATTGGCGCAAAAACGCTAAGATGGATAAAGGGCCAAAAACTGGCGTTATTTGTTACCGACCCACGCGATAAAACCACGGCGACAATGACGAGAACACAAGCGCCAATATTCAGGCTTGCTCGCCTTGTCCATAAATCGCGTCTGATCTGACCGCGTAAAATAATGGCGGCTGACAATAGGGCTAAGCCGAGTCCTAGCCAGGGCGACGCAATGCGATAATGGCCTTCGGCATGCCGCTGAAGATAATATTGTGGGGAATGGGCGGCATCCGGCGATAGCAAATTGCTGATGCTGTCCTCATTGATATCGATTGTCGCGCGTTCGGTTTGTTGGCTGGTGCTGCGGGTGATCGTCACTGAATGCGTGTCAAACAGCAAGACAGCGCCGCTTTGGCCTTCGGCATTGCGCTCGGATCGCTCGCCTTTCTGCAAAACAAGCGTCGGGCTGCCATCACGTTCGATAAATTCGCCTGATTGCGCTGTCATTGTGATGATTCGATCACCGATGCGGGCATCATGGATGAATAGATCACGCATGATATCATTATCGTCACGCGACCCAATGAACATGGTCATGTCATCAACAACCTCGATAAACACGCCATCGCGCAACAAAATTGTTGGAATGCTGTTCCGCAATTTGAATTGTAGATTTTTATAAATGCCAAAAGATGTTGGCAAAATATAGACCGTATTTACCGCCAGAAAGGTCGTCAGTAAAATACCAAGCGCGATTGGTGCCTTGGCAAGCTGCAGGGGGCTAAGGCCAATTGACTGCATTACCAATAATTCACGATCGGCAAGAATGCGGCTAAACACCCAATTTACCGCAATAAATCCGGAAATCGGGATGGCGATCATCAGCCATAGTGGCATTGATGCAACCGACATTAACAGAAAATCACCAACCGCTGCGCCGCGGTTAACCACCAATTCAAGAATGCGGATTGTTTGAAACAGCCAAATGATCCCCACAAGCACTGATGTCAGTGCCAGCGTGGTTCGTAAAAGCTGATTGAAAATATACAGATTAAACTGCATACAAGACCCCATCCATTGCCAATGGTTTCAATAGCACAATTGGCCATATAATGGCAAAACCTATAGCATGACCAAACCGGTTGGATTGACAGTTACGGCCGGTGCCTGTTTTAACTAGAAAACCCCATAGTTCGGAGACGACAAAACAATGCCCGTTAAATTACAGTTAAGCTTCGCAAAAACCGCGCCAAAGGGCGATTTTACCACGATTTGTTTGATTGGCAAAAATGGGGAAATCATCCCGCATCTTGAAAAGGATGTTGCCGCCTATCTGATTGCGGCGATGGCAACAGCACAATTTACCGGTAAATCTGGCAAAAGCTTGGTAATCTATGCTGAGAAAAACAGCTATTTGCTGATCGGAACTGGTGACAAGCTGGCGGCGGGTACAGAGGCAGAAAATTTAGGCGGAAAGCTGTTTTCGGCGTTGAATGGAACAGCGTCAAAGCGGGGCTGGCTTCCTGATCACAAATTAGATGATGTCGTTTTGGCCGATATTTGTTTTGGGGCAAATTTGGCGTCCTATCATTTCGACAGTTATTTCACCGATAAAGGCAAAGATGACATCAGCGTCCAGCTTGCTGTTGGGGGTGATGCGTTGAATGCTGACAGTATATTGTTCAAAGACCGACAGGCGCTTGCCAATGGTGTGTTTTTGGCGCGTGATCTGGTTTTTGAGCCAGCCAACAAGCTGTATCCAGCTGAATTTGCGTCACGCTGTTCGGCGCTCAGTGCGCTTGGGCTTGAGGTCGAAATTCTTGATGAAGCTGCGATGGAAAAGCTGGGAATGGGCGCCCTTTTGGGAGTCGGGCAGGGTAGTCGACGCGATTCCTTCATGGTGGTGATGAATTGGAAAGGGGGCGGTGATGAAGCGCCCTTTGCCCTTGTCGGAAAGGGTGTAACCTTTGATACAGGCGGCATTTCGCTAAAGCCTGCCAAGGGCATGGAAGATATGAAATGGGATATGGGCGGGGCAGCTGCGGTAACCGGAGCGATGTGTGCCATTGCTGGCCGGAAACTGACGAAAAATGTTGTTGGCGTCATTGGTCTCGTTGAAAATATGCCTGATGGCAACGCCCAGCGTCCAGGTGATGTCGTGACCGCAATGTCGGGCAAGACGATTGAGGTGATTAATACAGACGCCGAAGGCCGGTTGGTTTTGGCCGATGCGCTGCATTACACCGAAACCCGCTTTAAACCCGAGGCGATGGTCAATCTGGCGACGTTAACTGGTGCAATCATTGCGTCGCTTGGCAAGGAATATGGCGGGCTGTTTGCCAATAGTGATGATCTGGCCCGACAATTGGTCGCCGCAGGCCAAGCCACCACCGAAGGCCTGTGGCAGATGCCGATGGGGCCGGCCTATGATCGCATGTTGAAATCGCATATTGCCGATATGAAAAATATCGGTGGGCCTTATGGCGGTGCGATTACGGCAGCCTGTTTCCTGGCAAGATTTGTCGAGAAAACCCCATGGGCGCATCTTGATATCGCTGGCAAGGCATGGTCGGACTCAGCAACTGCCATTGTCCCAAAAGGTGGCACCGGATACGGGGTGCGGTTGTTAAACCGATTAATTGACGATTGGCAGGGTGCCACAATTTTGGAACAAGCCGATGAGGCTGATGGTTAAAAAAGAAGCTCATGCAGCAGATTGATTTCTATCAAATAGGTCAAGCCGGACTAGAGCCGGTGCTTTTGATGCTGTTGAAAAAGACGCTTGCAGCAAAAAAGAAAGCCTTAATCCTATGTCCAATGCCAGCGGCAAGCGCCATTGATGATGCGCTTTGGAGCCATGATGCCGATTCATGGTTTGCGCATGGTCTGGATAATGCGGATGGCGTTGAGCATTGTAATGTTTGGATTTCCAGTGATATGGCTGCCAATCCGATAAGGGCGGAATTTCTGTTTTTGCTTCATGGCAGTGTGCCAGCAACATGGGATGGAATTGCTCGCAGTTTTTATCTGTTTGACGGGCGCTCGGATGCGCAATTGCAGCAGGCGCGCGATCAATGGAAAGAATGGCAAGGCCTTGCCAATAATAAATTGGGCTATTTTTCCCAAAATCCGCAAGGTGGATGGGACAAGATGGCCTAAAGCGGGATCAGTTTGTCTATGGCTGGCGGTCTTTCTGCGACTCAACTGATTTTTGGCTTGTGCCATAGCCGGTGCTTGCCGTATTAAGGCGGCATAGATTCCAGCTTTTAAATTCGGCGTGGCGATGGGCCATGCCCTGAAAACCAAAGGATGCATAATGGCTCTCGAAAGAACCTTCTCAATCATTAAACCTGATGCGACCCGCCGTAACTTGACCGGCCAGATTAATGCCCGTCTTGAAGCGGCTGGTCTTCGCATCGTTGCGCAAAAGCGCAAGCAATTAACCCAAGGCGAAGCCGAAGCTTTTTATGCTGTTCACGCCGAACGCCCATTTTACAACGACCTTGTTGCCTTTATGACATCTGGCCCGGTTGTTGTTCAGGTGCTTGAAGGCGAAAATGCGGTTCTTGCCAATCGTGAAGTCATGGGCGCAACAAACCCTGCTGATGCGGCTGATGGCACGATCCGTAAGGATTTTGCCGAATCAATCGAGGCCAATTCGGTTCACGGTTCAGACAGCCCAGAAAATGCGGCCATCGAAATTGCCTATTTCTTTGCCGGATGCGAAATCACATCATAAACCATCATTG
>Ga0257126_1000381_pt1 | contig 36854 bp, 43 predicted proteins | sample SI060_120mmetaG_FD_190151 | JGI IMG/M metagenome (GOLD analysis project Ga0257126, IMG submission 190151) | Marine microbial communities from Saanich Inlet, British Columbia, Canada - SI060_120m | ecosystem: Environmental > Aquatic > Marine > Inlet | place: Canada: British Columbia | collected... | reverse complement strand
GGCCTCTTCTACCTCTTCTACCTCTTCTACCTCTTCTACCTCTTCGACATCTTCGACCTCTTCGACCTCTTCGACCTCTTCTACCTCTTCGACCTCTTCGACCTCTTCGACCTCTTCGACCTCTTCGACATCTTCGACCTCTTCGACCTCTTCGACCTCTTCGACCTCTTCTTCTACTAGTACTGTATCCTCTAATTTTATATCGTCTCCCTTTTCAGAATTAATTTTAGTTATAATTTCGTGTAATGAATATATTTCTAATTCTAAAGATTTTATAATTTTATCTTTTTCATTTAATTGATTATGTAAGTTTTTAATGAAAGATACCTTGTTTAAATCCGTTATTTCTTCATTTAGTTTCTTATTTTTGTATACTAATGATTTGTTACTATTTATCAAATTTTCTTTTTCTTTTTTATAATCATCTAAATGTTCTATTATTTCTTTATTTTTTAATGTTAAATTTTGTATTTCATTTGTTAAATTTATTTTTTCACTTTTTATATATGATTGTACTTCAGAAATAAAATGCGTATTAAAATCACTATATGTTTTTAATAATTTATCCATTTATCACTAATAAATAGAAAATCTTTAAATATTTTTATAATTATTCAGTTTCTTCTAAATTTATGGTTTCATTCGTATCAGATTCTTTTAATATAACAGTCCCATTTTTAATTTCAGCACATTTGTAATTATTATAACCTAAATCGCATGTTTTTTTTTCTATAATACCTTTTTCGGCATTTAAATAATATTCTCTTACAAAATAATAAAATATCATACCCCATACTATACCTATAATTAAATTAAATACTATATCTTTATTTGATTCACATTTTATAGTTAACCTAGACCATACTGTTAGAAATAATAAAACTATTAATGATGTAAATGGTATAACATTTAAGGTTTGTTTAAAATACATATCTGAAAAATAGAAACTACTAACAAAGGCTACAAATTCAGTATGAGAATTTTGTAGAAAATCTAATTTAGCATTTTTGTCTTCTTTTTCAAATATATTACATTCTTCTTTTGGTTCAAATTTAGTATATTTTCTATATAAATATCCCATTAATTCGTTTAATATTAATCCAACAAGTAATAAAGCACTTCTAATATCTTTATATAAAGCACTTGAAAAATATGCGAAAAAATATATACCCAATGGTATAAATTTTACTAACACATGTATTAAATCGATAAAATATTGTATCATTTCAGTAAAAGACATTTGTTTCGAAGTATTTGTATTAGAGGCATCCATTAATATATATATTTATTTTTTTTCTATTTTATTAGTAATGAATAAATTAATAATTAGTATTATTATAATTATACTATGTATAGTTTACTTGTTAACATTTAATGAACAATTCGAGGCAAGTACTTGTAATTTTGTACCATGGGGAAAAACTAAAAATGAATGTAAAAGTAAATGTAATAATACACCATCTTGGTTGGAAAAAGTAGGATGTACCAAAGTAAAGTGTGCCGAAATATGTGAAAATTGTAAAGATATTGAATTATGTAATTGGGACAATAAAGAACAAATAGAAGAAAAACAAACACAAATACCATATAATGAAACTATAGATTTAACGATTAAAGATAATATAATAACGTGGAAATGGAATGGTAATAGCGCTGAACCCCCAAATTTAAAATTTTATAAAATTTATGTGGTAAATTATTACAATAATTTGCCACATAAATTTTTATATATTTATAAAATAAATGATCAAACAGATTATAAATTTGATTTAACTAATATTATATACAATAACAAATATATAATTACAATTTATGCTATTGTAGATAATAAAATCTATTCTTCAAATTCCTTAACTATACCAGATATTGTAATTGAAGAAAATGTCACATCACCAAGTGCCTAAGAGAATAAATATATTATTTATGAGTATTGAATTTATTCAAAATAATTTCCAAATCAATCACCAGAACATTATTATAGAAATAAAGAATAAAAATATTGATAACAATTTAAAAGGCAACATAATTGTTGTTTAGATTAATAAATGATGTAATGAAAAAACTATAAACTTAATATTTATAATGGACCGTATGAAATTAACAATCAACAATACACGATATTACACCTTTGAACATTTAAACCGCCGACTTTCTAATATTTAGGAACTTAACAGAAATTGTTAATTTAAGTTAATTTATAAAATAAAATATATTAACAATATATAACGAAAATGGTTAAATATTCATGCGAACGATGTGGAAAAGGATTTTCTCAAAAATCTCACTATGATTCTCATAATAGACGCAAAACACCGTGTGAAAATAATGCTGATAAAATTAAGGCACTTGTAGATAAAGCAGTTGAAGAAAAATTAAAAGAATTAAATAATAAAAAATTGATTGTTGAAAATGTAATTAATACATATAAAAAAATGACCGAACACAAAATACAAAAACCATTCTTAAAATGGGTAGGAGGTAAAACACAAATTATTAATGACATTATTTCAAAAATACCAAACGAAATAAATAATTATCATGAACTATTTTTAGGAGGAGGAAGTGTTTTATTGGCTGTTTTATCATTACAAAAACAAAATAAAATTGTAGTTAAAAATAAAATTTATGCTTATGATATCAATAGTGTTCTAATTAATGTTTATAAAAATATTCAAAATAACAAAGAAGAATTATATAAATTTATTAATTTATATATTAAAGAATATGATAGCATAAAGGGAACAATAATTAATAGAAAACCAACTTCTATAGATGAAGCTAAAACTTCTAAAGAAAGTTATTATTATTGGATAAGAAATAAATATAATAATATAGACAAACACACAATTGAATGTTCTGCTCTATTTATGTTTATTAATAAGACTTGTTTTAGAGGAATGTATCGTGAAGGACCAAATGGATATAATGTCCCATATGGACATTACAAAAAAACACCTACAATAATATCTGAAACAGATTTAAATTATATTAGCGATTTGATTAAAAATGTTGAATTTAAACATAGTAGTTTTACTGATTCAATTAAAAATGTTAAAGAAGGAGATTTTGTATATTTAGACCCACCATATGCACCCGAAAATGCGAATTCTTTTGTAGGTTATGTAGCAGGTGGATTTAATTTAGAAATGCACAAATTGCTATTTAATGAAACAAAAAAATTGGAAAATATTAAATTTGTTATGAGTAATGCAAAGGTAGATTTAGTTACTGATAATTTTAAAGAATATAATTGTAATGATATTATCGCAAGGAGGGCAATTAATTCTAAGAAACCAGGTTCAACTACAACTGAAGTAATTATTTATAATTGATTATGAAATCTATTAATTCTTCTTTATATGTTTCGTTATTACCCCAAAATACTGGAATATTTATTTCTTTTAAATCTTCTAGTTCTGCCTTACAATTTAATTTAAACCAATCACATAAACAATATATATAAACTGTATCATAATCTGGAAATAGTTTGTTATAATGTCTTCTTTTAAAATCGGCCGATTGTATTTTTTCACATACAGAACCCCCAGTCTGTTGAAATTTTTTTTCAATTATAAATATTTGTTTTGTATTTTCATTTATAAAGCATTCATCCGGTCTTTTACATCCATGTGCTCTATTAATAGATTTATTCATATGTTTATCCATATATTTAAATACGTTTGATTGTTTTGTAGCAATAAATTGTGTATCTTTATTGATATTAAATACTATTTCTTTACCATTTTTGTGTGGTTTTTTAATTTTATAGTGTGTATTTAATTCGGTTAATTCTTCATATGGTAATCCATTAGTGTTTGTTTTAGAACCACCCGCTCCAGTACCTTTATTTTTCATTGTTGTTTCTTTATTTGTAGTTGATTTAACTATAATAAGTTTTTTCTTTTTTTTTACCTTTTTTGGTTTAGATGTTTGTTCTAAGACTTCTATTTGAGTGGTAGTTTGATCAGACATCGCATGTTCTTAAAGTATAAAAATAAGTATTTAAATCAATTTTTATTTAAATCAAATATATTATAATGCCTACACATAAAAGTAGTGATTATAAATTATCAGCAGTTAAATACTATTTATCTCATTCTAAAAATCAAGTACAAACTTGTAAAAAGATGTAATTAAAAAGGATAATAATTTATTATATGCTGTCCCACCAACAAAAATTATACAATCTAAAAGAGTAACAAATTCTTAGATGAGTTATTATATTTAATCATTTTAACAGATCCATTTATAACTATTTAAATCATTTGAATAGTTATAAATATTAATGACAAATTAAATTTTAATGATATTTAAACTAAATAATTTGATTTGTAATTATCAAATTCCTCATTTTGTTGTTGATGAATAGAATTATACCAGTGTAAAAATGGTGTGTCAGTTAATTCCTATAATTTTAAATAATTAATATTTAATATTCCATTTCTCTCAATAACCGCATCTGGATATTTTTCTTGGACATCCTGTGCTAAATATCCATCACCAGTTAAATCACTATTATCCCAAGTCCATTTATATGATTGTAATCCGGTTTTAGAGTCTAATGAATTATATATTTTTTTTATATTTCTTTTATATCTTTCATCGGAAAGAACAAAAAAGCAAAACAGAATAGCGCCGACAGTTCCGAACAGTGCAGCGCCGACGTTATCAATAGTAAATATTTCATCCCACTTCCAACGCTCTCTTTATATCTCTTCAGGCAATCGCCAAGTAAGCCGACTGATTTGTTTATTTACGTACATGTCTTGATCTATCTCGCTGTCACTGTCACTCCCAAACCCGTACTCTTCCGGTATGGCCATCCACTTTGAACATGACGATGGCCTCCACTAAGAGATCACCTGTATGGACGACGACGACGGCGAGATATGAGATAAAAAGTATCACCACCTTTCATTTTTTTACTTCTATTTTTACGTCGTCGTCCTTTCTTTATTTAAGTTTTTCTACTTCTTTTATATCTTTTACCTCCAGTTGACGCAGGTTTAATTAATTCTAAAACTTGTTCAAAATCTTCTTGAATACTTGTTTGAACAGTATCATCATTCATCATCTCTTAAGAATTTGCTAGATGAAGAGTTATTTTAAATAATGATATTAATTTATCAAAAACGTACAAGTTATAATCTTTATTCTCTGGTTTTAAAGTTTGTTTAATTTAATCATCCGTCACCAAATCCTGTTGAGAAGTTCCATATGCAACCATTTTTTTATCAAAGGCTATTACTAATTTCGAATCTTTAATAGTTTTTAAAATATGAAAAAACTTTTCACAAGGATCATTCGGGTTAGAATTTTCTGGAACTTTCCATTTTTCTCTACCAACTTTAGTAATATTTGAAAGATAACTACCAATTTGAAGTTTCAAAGGTTCTACTTGATTTCTATCTGAAATACCAATACATATTTATAAAAATCTAATAAAAGGAGCATATGATAGAAGTGAAAAATATGTAAAAAGACCATCAACAAGAAAACGAAAACCTAAAAAATATTTGGATTAGGTCGACGTTTTAAATGTTCAAAGGTGTAAACATAAACAACTATTCAGTTGTAATATATTATTGTATATAATAGTCGTTTTGAATATATTTAGGAACATTGATTATTTCAGGTATTAAAAATAATTCACACCAATATATAGTTAATTTATAATTAATTGATGTTGGGCTTTTTGTTGTCCAATTAGGTTTATTCAATAATATAATTAATTTTTTTATTCTGTTTATTATACCAGTTTTATTTTTTGGTTTAACATGCTTTAACGCCCATTCAAATCTTAAAGCATCTATTTTATTTTTGAACCCATCAACATAACATGCATAACTCCATTTTGTCACTATGAATGAATTGATTAATGAAGTATATTTAGCCCCCCCACTAATAAGTTGGTTATGTTGACGTATCCTTCGATTTAAATTATTTGTTATACCAACATATGAGTAATTATCATTAAAAATAATATAGCATTTATAAGTCATTATTTATAAATAAAATAGTATTATTATTATATGATTAAATTGTGTTTAATACTTTTGATAATTATATGTTTAATAGTATTAATTTCGTCACGTTCAGAAAACTTCGATGCTACGTCCGCATCGACACTTGAAGTACGTAAATGTAATTCTAATAAAATGCCAACCGAACAATTATTAATAAATGGTGGATTATTGGATAATAAAATGGTAATATATTGGAATTTGCCAAAACCAATACTTCCTTCTCAAACCCCAGTGTATCATATAATTTATAAAAAAGAATCTATTAGCGATGATACACAATTTGAAAATAAAGAATCTATTAGCGATGATAAACAATTTGAAAATAATGTTATAGAAATTACATCAAACCAAAATGGAAATAATTTATATTCTTATACTTTTCCATCTGATATAATACCAACTGACATAGAGTCTTATAGTGTAACATTAAATATTACTATAGACAATATGGAAACCGGTGAAACAGTATCATCTAATACATTAAGAATAAATAAAACAAATAGTAATAATGAAACTATTAAATATTTACAAAATCCAGATGATATTTTTAGTTCATTAAAAAGTAAATCAATCGATATTTATATATAAGATATTATTAAATGTACTGTAAACTATTATTGTGTATTTTTATAATAATTATAATAGCAATTAAATTATCATTTAGTGAAGCATTTACGAATGAATGTAATATTTTTGATCACACAAGACATGATTTACTTATAAAAGCATTAAATTCTTCTAAAAAATATTATATAAAAATATAATAGTATTATAATGATTATAGATATATTAGTACTATTGTTAATATTTATAATATGTATATTATTGATTATAAAGTTATCACCTAAAATAGTAAATTATACAATGGAACAATTTAAAATATTTTAAATTAATATATGAATTTTGTGTTTATGGTTTTGTTAACATTATTGATATTAATGTTATTTAAAATATATATTAAATCACTTTCAAATATATATTATGTAATACCTCTATTATTTACATTAATTTGTAATGAATTGTACAATAATAAATATAATATTATTATATAATGGATACCAAACTTATACTAATATTTATATTTTTATTTTTAGGATTATTATTATGGTTTCAATATTTTAAAATAGAATCTAATATTGTAGTATTATTAAGTATAATCCTGATATTATTGATAAACAAATTACTAATTCAAAAAGAGTATTTTATATAATATCTAATATTATAGTAATGTACAAGATTTTGGTTATCATATTAGTATTATTATTTTTATTTATGAATTTAAAAATCAGTGATAATATTGTAATAGTAGCCTCATTAGTTATACTAATGCTATTATATAGTTTATTTTTAAACAAACATTATGACCGTTTTTCTAGTAGTCTAGTTGTAAAAAGTTCTGTACCATTTATTCCAAAAAAAAAATGTTATACATGTATTCCATAAAAAAATAATATTTAATTATATATAATGAATGAAATAATATTAGTAGTGTCTATAATAATTATTATAATTTTACTAGATATGATATTTAACATATCATCAAGAATAACTGAAAATTTTGATGGGTTGCCTTTATCATTTCTTACCGTTCAGTCAATCCGTTCTAAAATCGATGGTAAAATATTAAAAATAGAACCAAATTTACAAGATCAGAAAAACACTGGGGAAAATGTACAATCTATAACTGTTAGAATTCCAGTTGATAATGATGGACATTATTTAGATTATAATGGAAATGAAATCGTATTTTCATCTAAAAATAATTACAATTGGAAACTACATAAAATAGATACGGCGGATCAATATAAAAATGTAATTTCTAATTCAGGAAGTGGATATCAAGTCGATAAAGTTGACTATCCTTTTTACATGTTAACACTTTTAAATAATGATAAAATAGCATTACAATATTCAAATGGAAATTTAATGTGTCTTTCTGTAGGAAATTACGATTCGCAAAAATGGGATATAAGTACTGAAAATATTCCAACAAAACAATTGGTTTTAAAAAATATATATGATACACCTATAGGCCCATTATCAAAAAGTTCGCATTCTGATGATGATAATAGAATTAAATTAAATTTAAATTTTAATAACGAAAAACTAAAACAACTATTCAATCATGATGAAACAAATGATACACCTCAAAAATGTGATACTTATTTACCTAAATCAGCCGTAAAATCGTTATGTCCTGGATGTGATTATTAATTCATTTTACGATTAATAAATCTAATAAATATTGCCATTATAATTATTGCTAATAATATCATAAAATATATTTTAATATACATATGTCTTTTCCAAGAATCTATATCTACATAATGTGGTACATTTTTTTCCTTTTCCATTTTTTTAATATAATTATTAAAAAATAAAATATTATTTATACCCAACATAAATGAAAATATAAATATTAATAAAGATATATCTTTAACAATATGTGTTGAATATTTTAATTTGAATGAATTCGAAAATCCGTACATTGCTACAGCAACCGATACTGTTAAAAATACGTTCCTTGAAGCAGAAAACCAACCATTTACAACAGATTGTGGATTATCTGAAAAAACCATTATATAAATAATATATATTTTATATTGTTTAAAGTTTAATTAAATTAAATTAAGTAATGTGGAATAAAATAACGAACAGTTTATTATTTTATAGTGATGATTATTATAATAATGATATTTACAAAAATAAAACATTAATAAAACAAATCTACTTTTATTATAAAAATAGAGGACTGAAAAATATTATATTAACACATACAATAAATATATTAATTTCTATCTTTTTATTTTTATTAATTGTATTTTTGTTTAATTGTATACATTACAAAGAAATATTTTTAGTAAACGAATATTCTAAATTAAAAGATTTTATAGATTTGACGAATTATTTCAAATTTAATATATTTTTCACATGTTTATTTATTAGTTTTTCATTATTTATAATAACAAAAATAGCAAATATAATCGAACTAGCATATACATATTCAAATATTAAAAACTATTATAATAATAATTTAGAAATAGCAGATGAAGAATTAGAATATATAAAATGGGAAACCGTTATAACTAAAATAGAAAAATATAATGATGAAGAAATAAATATTTATAAAATAAATAGTATAATTTTGTTTTACGATAATTATTTAAATTTATTATTTGATAAAAAAATTATAACTATATCACATCTTACAAATTTAATGGAATGGAATATTCAATATTGTATTTTATTAAAAATATTCGGAGACGATAGTCCAATTAGCACTAAAAAAAATGAAATATATCATAGAATAAGATATGTGTCTGTAATAAATTTTGTATTTATGCCATTTATTTTAGTATTTATTTTATTTTATAATATATTCAATTATGGAGAAGAATTTTATAACAAACCTACATTATTAACAACACGGGTATTTACTAAAAAGGCATTATGGAAATTTAAATATTATAATGAATTACCACATGATTATGAATCAAGAATAACAAAAATAATAGAACCAAGTAATAAATATATTAAACAATTCAAACAAAATTATTTTAATTCTATTTCTAGATTAATTATATTTGTATGTAGTTCATTTTTTATAATATTAATATCATTATCCATTATTAATGATAAAATCTTATTATATATAACAATAATTAACAATAAATCTGTTTTTTGGTTTATTAGTATTTTAGCATCAATTATTACTATATTTAAAATAAATAATAAGATATTAGTAGAACCAAAAAAATATATGGAAGATATTTCTTCGAATTTATATTTAAATGATACATTTGTAGAAAAATCAAACACAATTAAAATCAAAAATAAATTTTTAAACTATTATCAATATAAAATAGTAAATATAATTAAAGATATCATATATACGATTCTAACACCATTCAAATTATGGATGATTGGAAATGATATAGACAATATAATGAATTTTATAACTAACAACATAGACAGTGAAAATAAATGTAAACCATCTGTTTTTGATGATAGTTTATTTACTATGGTATATAATGAAGATAATTATGATATTGATAAAACAATAGTATCATTAATATACTATAATGATTTATATCCAAAATGGAGTTCGTACATGATAAAAAAAATTAATGGGTTAACAAATGAAATGAAAATTAATGTAATCTAATAATTAAATTAATGTAATCTAATAATTAAATTAATGTATTAATATATTCAATAATAGATTTATTTAACCACAATCTATCTTCTTTACTCATTGTTTTTGACCAAATACCACCATAATATCCGGTATTGGTATTAGTTCCTGGATGTACTATATGTGAAACCCGATCTTTATTTTTATTAAAATATTTAAATGCCTCGTTTAAACTATTTTTTATAGTTTTTTAATGCTTCTTCTTTTTTTTAAATGGACACGCAAATATTCCATATGTTTGTTTTGTCCAATGAGTATTGCTATGAACATTTGTAGTTTGTATATCCAATTGTACGTGATTTATTCCATGAACCATAATTTTTAGAATTTGCGGAATACAATACTAGTGCTTATTTATTTTTCTCAGCATATCCTTTTATAGTAGTTAAAGGGTCTTTACTATTATAATTTCCAATATATATAAATGTATTATGTTTTGTACAACTTTTGGTTGTAGTAGCACCTTTTGATTAATTTAATTGTTTAATTCCCGCGTTCTTTCGAAATTCGTTGATACTTGACACTTTTTTTAATTAAATTCTGACCAAGTATGAGTCATACTTTATAATATATAAAATATATCTATATAATATGAATATAACACGAACATTTGAAAATAATGAATTTGTGTTTAAAAAAAGATCTAAAAAAATAAATGATTTGAATACACTAACAAGAATAAAATCATTAAAAATACCACCAGCCTATACTGATGTCAAAATATCAAATAATCCATCATCTAAAATCCAAGCAACTGGGTTAGATACTAAAAAAAGAAAACAATACATGTATCATAAAAATTATACAAAAAAACAATCTAAAATAAAGTTTAATGAACTTATTATTTTTGGTAAAAAAATAAAAAGAATAAGAAAAGATATTAATAACAATATATTTAAATGTTCTAAAAATAGTGAATTATTAAAAACTAAAGAATGTATTATAAGTATTATATTGTATTTAATAGACAATTGTAATTTTAGGGTAGGGTGTGAAAAATATAAAAAATTATATAATACCTATGGAGTTACTACATTAAATAAATCACATTTTAAATTTAATAAAAAAAGCGTTTATATTCATTTTGTTGGAAAAAAGGGAGTTATTAATAAAACTAACATAACAAATTCAAATATATGTTCTATATTAAAAATTTTATGCCATACAAATAAAGATTTTTTGTTTTATTATAATGATAAAGGTAAATCTTACAGAATTAATGAGAAACATATAAATATGTTTCTAAAGAAATATGATAAAAATATAACTGTTAAAATGTTTAGAACATGGAATTCTAATTATATTTTATTAAAAGAATTGCTAAATTATAGTATACCTAAAACCGAAAAGGAAGCAAAACAGAATATTAAATTATCCATAAAAAAGGCAGCTGCTAAATTACATCATAGTTCAATTGTATCAAAAAAGAGTTATTTAAATAATGAAATAGTAACTATGTATTTAAATGATATTACACAATTTAAAAAAATTATTGAATATTTTAGAAAAACAAATGGAAATTTACCTTCAATAAATCGATTACTAAATTTAATTTTAAAAATGTTAAATTAATTTTTTATGATTCTAAATTTATATTTTTTTCTATAATGATATATTAATACTACTATACCTATTATAATGAATAAGATAACCATATTTTTAAAATTAAATATTTTTTCTTTCATTTTTTTAAATTTATAAGGATTATTATAATGATTTTTATAAATAGTTGATACTTCTTCATAAGTATATATTTTTTTCCCTAATGATTTATTTACTTCATTATGTAAATCTATTGTATAAATAAATAATGTATTTGTATCTGTCAAATATTTTGTAATAGGGTTATCGATTAATCTTTGAGTATAATGTAATCTACATTTATCACATGGTATAATATATTTTAAATTATCGAAAAATGTTTCATATGTTTTAATATCTTGAAATGTAGGTCGTTCAGGAAAATTTAATGCGATTGTGTGAATAAAAAACCATAATTTAGGTCCCCATACTGTCGGATCCATTAATATAGAAATATATTTTTTTATACAGTAAATATAAAATAACTTAAAAAAAATAAAATTAATTATATAGAATGAATAAAACAAAGCTATATTGTGGAAATTGTGGTAAGTATGGACATGTTTATAGAAGATGTTTATCTCCTATTATTAGTAATGGTATAATATTATTTAAAAGGGAAAAAAATAAATTATATTATTTGTTAGTACAACGAAAAGATACATTAGGATTTGTTGAATTTATGCGTGGTAAATATAACTTAGAAAATGTAAATTATATTAACAAACTATTTCAGATTATGACAACGGACGAAAGAGATAGAATAATTACTAGCAGTTTTGATAAATTATGGAATAATCTATGGATGAAACAAAATAATAAGCAATATCATAATGAATATGATAGTTCTAAAAGTAAATTTAACAAACTTAAAAAAGGATTCAATAAAAAAAATGAATTTATTTCACTACATAATCTAAATTCTAATAATATTATTTACTGGGATGAACCAGAATGGGGGATTCCAAAGGGACGGCGTAATTCAAAAGAAAATAATTTAGATTGTGCTATTAGAGAATTTGGAGAAGAAACTGGTATAAATAATACAGATTTTAATATTATTCACCAAATAGATCCTTTAATAGAATTATTTTCAGGTTCTAATAATATTAGATATAAGCATATTTATTATGTTGCTGAATCTAAAAATTATATAAATAATATTGAATTTAAAATAGATAAATCTAATATGAACCAAGTATCTGAAATAAGTAATATTAAATGGCACTCTTTAACAGATGCATTAAAAAATATAAGAACATATAATATTGAAAAAAAAAATGTATTAGAAAATCTTCATAAACTATTAACAAATTAAAAATAAAAAATATGTTTTAATAGTAATGAATTAAAAAAAAAAAAAAGTGCGACAAAAAAAAACATTCAAAGTACAATCACGCATCAATAATAGCAAAAGTGATCAAATTGATATGGTTATTATTGATGAATTTATTAAAGAATATGAATCAGATGTAGAAAAAATAAGAGAACTTAAAAAAAAAGAAGAATATATTATTAATGAATCTAATAAAATATTAGAACAATTATCTACAGATGATGTATCAACTGAATTAGTACATAAATATGAAGCTTGTAAAATTATCATGGAAAAACTGTTAACGAAAACATACACGTCAGATTTAAGATATATTTATCCAGACTATTATGACCCTGATTTTAATACAAAAATATTCAATAAAAAGGAATTTAGATTAAACAAAATACCAAAAAGACAAGAATTTAAAGACGAAGAAGAAGAAGCCTTTGTACAGAAAATGTGTAATCCATCGAAAGATAAAAATTTTAATTTAACACATAATCAAAAGTTCTTAAAAAGTTTTATGTCTCCAGATTCACCATACAATAGTATACTATTATTTCATGGCACTGGTGTAGGTAAAACATGTACAAGTATTTCTATAGCAGAACAATATACAAATGAATTAAAAGATTATAATAAGAAAATTAATATTTTACTAAATCCGAGTATAAAAACTAATTTCCAGAAAAATATTTTTAATATACAAAAAGTTCGTGAAAATTTACCATATTATCAATGTACTGGTGAAAAATATTTGAAAGAAATAAATGTTGATAATTTATCATTAAATGATACTGATAGTATTGAAAAAAAGATAAATAAAATAATTAAAAATAGATATGAATTTTATGGTTATAAACAATTTGCCAATAAAATTACACGCCTACAAGAAGATATAAAAAGACGGTATGAAGAAACAGATTTTTCTAAAATATTTGAAAAAAAGATAAAGGAAATATTTTCAAATAGTGTAATGATAATTGATGAAGTCCATAATATTAAAAAAGGTGCTGATTCAGCACTTGTACCTCCATTATTAGAAAAGGTCGTTAAAATTGCTAACAATATGAAGTTGTTGTTATTATCAGCAACACCTATGTTTGATACATCAACCGAAATTATATTTTTATTAAATCTAATGTTAATGAATGATAATCGTCCTAAAATAAAAATATCAGATTTCTTTGATAAATACGACAATCTTATTGAATCAGAAAAAGAAACATTCAAAAATAAAATACAAGGATACATTTCTTACATGCGTGGGGAAGATCCATATCGTTTTCCTAAAAGATTATATGCCGAAGATACTATTGATATTGAAAATATGCCAATAACTGATAAAAACGGTAATGTTATAGATAATCCAATAGAAACATTACAAATAGTAGGGTGTGTAATGGAAGGTTATCAGAAAAAAATATATGAAAATATGGAGAAAATTGGTCTAGGAAATTTCAATCAAAAGGGAATTATGTGTTCAAATATAATTTATCCAAATAATGATATGGAAAATATAGATAATTATAATGCCGATGATTTTATAAGTCATAAAGGTTTTGGTAATATTTTGAAAGTTCATAAAGGAAATTATACTTTTAAAGATCCATCATTTAAATCTATTTTCAAACTAGAAAATATAAGACAATATTCAACTAAAATAGCATCTATAATAGAACATATAAAACGTAATGCTGATACATCTGGAATAATATTCATATATTCGCAATTTATAAATAATGGGTTAATACCATTAGCATTAGCATTAGAATATATGGGTTATAGTAAATATAAAGGTTCATTAATTGATGATCGTGTTGAACAAAAAGGAAATTATATAATTATTTCTGGCGAAAAGGATTTATCATCAAATGCTTATTCAGACTATATTAAATTACAACATTTAAATAAACATGGTGAAAAAATAAAAATAATATTAGGAAGTGAATCTGCTGCTGAAGGATTGGATTTCTCATACATTAGAGAAGTTCATATACTTGATCCATGGTTTCATTTAAATAAAATAGAACAAGTTATTGGACGAGGTATTCGTAATTGCTCCCATATAGATTTAAAACAAGATGAACGAAATGTCAGGATATATTTATATGCTGCTATAAAGTCATTAAATCCTAGAAATGACATTGAAACAATTGATTTAGAAATGTATAGAAAAGCAGAACAAAAATCAAGACAAATGGGAGAAATTGAATATTTGTTAAAAACAAATTCAGTAGATTGTGAAATAAATATTGAAGGTAATAAATTTTTAAGGGATGGTGAAGATATTGATGGTTCTAAAAAATGTAATTATAGAGAATGTGATTATAAATGTAATTTAGATACATCTCAATCAGAATCTAATAATACTCTTTTATTTAATGAATCTATAATACAAGATTCGATTGATGAAATAAAAAGAGATATAATTGGATTATTTAAACAAACATTTATTTATAAAATAGATGATATAATTGGATATTTAATTGAAAAGGGGAAGCATGAAAAAATATTAGTTTTTTTAGCATTAAATGATTTAATCATAAATAAAATAAATATTAAAAGACATTCTCAAAATGGACATATAATTTACAAAAATGGGTATTATATTTTCCAGAAAATAAATAATAGTAAGTTTTCATCCTTAAATAATATTAGAAGAACAAAAACAAAGCGAATTAATTCATATAATATTCCAAATAATGTTATAGCCGAAATAAGCCGTAATAACAGGGTATCAACAGAAAAAAATAGTACTGGAGAAAAAGAACATTATACAAAAATAGTCAGAAAGGGTAAAGATGTTATGAATAGATATTTTCCAGAAAATAATGATAAATCTATATTACAAATAAAAGAAGATATAAATAATATGAAATTAGTTGATAAAGAAAGATTGATTCATTATTTAATAGATACATATTATAATAGTACATTGACTCCAGATGAAGTTACTGTCATCGATAATGTGTACAATATTGTCAAAAACGATGAAACTATATGGGGATATAAAATAGTTATTAATAAAAAAATAGTTTACAAAAAATATACTGATAGATTTATAGATCCAATTGATGAGGAATTAATATTGATTAAAAAAAAGTTTGAAAGGAAAAAACAAATAGACAAACCACCAGCAAAAATAATTGGATATTATGAATATAAATCATCTGATAATTCAGTAGTATTCAAAATTAGAGACAAAAGTGACGAAGGAGAAAAAGGTACCCAAAAAAAAACAGGAAGTATATGTAATAATGGTGGAATGAAAAAAGACAAACTAATACAATATATTGAATATGTATTAGACGAAACCGTAGATATAAATAGTCCATCTATTAATATTAAATCGCTAACAAAGGATATTTTATGTCTCAAATTAGAAAAGGTTTTTCAAGAGGCAAATGAAAAACATGATTCTAAATTTAGATATTTGTATAATCCTGAAGAAACTATTGAATATGAGTTAAACAAAAAATGAGTTTAATATAAATAAAATTGATTTTAATTTAAAAATTATAAAATAATAATAATATATGGATACTTTATTTACAAAAACATCTATCAAAAAATCGTTAGCACTTGAGGCAAAACATATTAATAACAAACTTGATGACCATATTTTGAGCAAAATAAAAAATAATTATGAAGGAAGATGTTTGAAATATGGTTATATTAAACCAAATAGTATACATATTATTAAACGTAGTATAGGTAATGTATTAACAAGTCATTTGAATGGTTCTATATTATATAATGTAGAATTTTCAGCAGATATATGTAATCCATTAGAAGGATCTATAATAGAAGTACAAGTTAAAAACAAGAATAAAATGGGTGTATTAGCCGGAATAATAGATGAAGATAATTCTCCATTAAATATTTTGTTAGCACGTCAACATCATATTAACCATCTTCCAAATGAGTTTATGGCATTAAATGTAGATGATACTATTTCTGTTAAAGTTATTGGTAAAAGATTTGAATATGGACATAATCAAATATCTATTATTGGATTATTACATGAATAATATTATTTTATATTAAACCGTATGATTAATCTATTCCATTCAGATCATTTGGATATAATTCAATATATTTATCTAATAAATGGAACTCCTTTAAAGAGTCTTTAATATCTTTCTTAGTCATCGAATCTGGATCTGGATCTGGATTTTCTATAAGACTATGGTAATCCTCAATAATACCATACTGCGTTTGTTCTTTTACCTGGATATCAACAGATTTACTATCGTTATTTTCTTGTGTAATATCTGTATCGGTTTTTGCTCGTGATGCCTTTGTTTCTTCTGTAACAACTTTTTTATATTGTATATCTTGTATATCTTTATCAGAACTCAATGCTTCAGATACTAGGACTATTATTTCTTGAGTTAGGGATGGGGTATTTGGTGGTAAATTATTCACAATTATATTCTTGGTATCGTCGGATATTACGGGGTCTCCAGTGTCTTCTATGATACTAATAACTTTTTTCGTTATTTCGTGGTTTACTATTTGTTTTTTTATAACTTCTTGTTTAATATCAACAATAGTTAATTGGTTGTCTGGATTTCTTTTATTTATCACACATATTATTTTCTTGAATTCGATTACTGTATTTTTAATATCGTTGAACTCATTTACAATGGTTTCAACTGTCCAATATTTCTCTTTATGTGGATCTGAACTATCGTCATTTCTCCATGTTTTAATTAGTGTATCATTTAATATAGTATTTACATTGCGTTCTGTAACATCAAACTTATCAATTTCTTTAAAGAAAAGATGTATTGGATAAATTTTTCCTGTACTAGAATTATTTATAATACCTACTATTTTTTTACATTCAGAATAAAAGTTTGTGTCTTTACTATCAGACGGTGGTTTCAAATCCTTATCTAAATGTAATTCATTATATATTTTAATATTTGAAGTATATGAAATTATTAATTTTTCCATAAGAACAAATAAATTACTATCACAATATGTATTTATCGCTACAGTTCTTTTTATGGTTGATACAACTATTTTTGATACTACATATGAGAAATATTCATTTATAGTTAATTCATCAAAATTATTAATGCCCCCTGTACCTATATTGCGAGTTGTTATTTTTAGTTCCGGGTTTAGGTCTCCTTTTTTTTTCCGACCAGCCGAATTTCCGTCTTTTTCTTCGTCAACCCTAAATGGTTTAGTCAAAATTTGTGTTAGTTTATCAGTTTTGTCGCTTTCTTTCCTAAAATTTATAGTGTGAATATTTCCTTTTTTAAATGTTTTCAAAAATGAAAAATCGAATGGTAATATATTATTCGTTGAGTATTTGTTATTTATTTGAAATAATTTTTTGAATGCTTTTTCATTTAATGGGTAACAATAAATAGTTCCTGGTTCCTCATCGGTCACTTTTTCTATTTTATTATTATCATTAATTTTAAAGTGAAATATTTTAGTTTTGTCACTTTTAAATACTTCCTTTATATCATCTATTTGACTGTTTGATAATTCTTTATCTGAATTATTAATGACATAAAATGGATAGTCCTCAAGATTAAATATTGAAATTTTTGTTGATTTAGATGACTCTTTTATAATATTTAATGAAACTATAATTTCTTTTATAGAAATATCTAAAGCATTAAATATTATATTAGAGTTTTTCCAATAGTCTAATACAGCATTCGCAAACAATACATAACCATTTGATTTTAATACAAATTTGCTATCAGATTCACCGGTAATATAATTTAAAATGTCTATTTTCTTTACCATGTCATTTTTTTCTAACTTGTCTTTCTTTTTTGCGTCTACATCATTGTCTCCAGACGGGAGAGTACATTGTACTTGTAAATAATCTTCAAATAATTCAGATTTAATTTGATATGTCATTGTATAATTAATATTTCCAGTATCATTACCCAATTTTTCTTTAAATATTGGTATTGTTTCTTGTGCTGTAGTGGCTGTTTTATTAAAAGGCCATTTAGATTTATCATCTTTTTTTCGTTTTAATTGATTGCATGTTATCAATTTATTATTATCTAACAATGCTGAGCAAATAAACATCTGATCTTCAGAATACGAAAATGTATCGCAAATATCACTTAAATACGTTTGTGTAGTATCTCCACTATGCTTAATAATCAAACATACCATAATAATCAATATATATTTTTGTATATATGTTTTTTTTTGTTGTTCAGTTAGACCTTTAGTTTGAATTTTTTCTTTGTCTACCTCTGTAAATACATCGATGTTTCCCCCTACAACTTTATTTAAATAATCAAATATATCATCATCAATACTTGAACCACCTGTACCTCTTTTTTTACATACAAACCTTAATCCAATTTTTGGTTCTATAATATTTATTTGAGTAACACAAAACATAATAATATTAATTATTCTATCAACATTGATTTTTTTTGCTAATTTGTTTGTTTTTATTATTTGTATTTTCGTTACATTTTTTGTTAACCAACTTGTAAATTCAATCCAGCATTTTTGTTTTGTTAATTTTTGATTAAACAAATGCTGGATTGATTTATTCTTTTTTTTAATCCTAATTTCTTTTATATCTATTGCTAAACTGACATTACCTTTGGTATCTAATTTTAGTCCGTATTGTGTTAGTATTGTTTGTTCTTTGAAAGAAACAACTTCCATACCATCAACAGGATTAATGGTTACACCACTAAAATCTAAAACAGAAAAATAAGCGGCAAGTTTCGATTTTCCTTTTTGTTTTCCGTTTCTCTCCGTAACATTTAGAAATGGTATTCTGGAACGACCCTTTTCTAAATAATATTCTATATTGTATTGTTTTATCCAATATTTCCAAAACACATACAATGATATCAAATTATGGGCTTGCATTGATAATGGAATATTATCTTCAAGGTTATCTCCTTTGTATATATCGGTAATCTGTTCTCCCGTTGATGAATCCCAAACCTTTGTAACAGACACAAATGCTTCATCGGTAAATTTACCATTTTCGTCTTTTGGAAATATACCGCTAGACTTTGGACCATTGAATGATTTTGATTTATCTGCGTGTGTACCCATATCAAATGTTCCTATCATATTTACTAAATTATCATCATCAGATTTAGATTTAAAATCATTATCAAAAAAAACCCTTAATCCATTTTCTATAGGTACATTGTTATTAATACAATATCCATCTTCACCATGAAGACATTTATACATATATAATGCCTCATTACACTTAGTTGTTGTTGATTTACGTTTCGCATTCATAAAATTACCTGGCAATACATTATTAGATTCAGTAAAATTCTTAAGATCTGTATGAAAATCATGTGTTCCATCATACAACATATGTCTATTCAATACATCATGTTTTCCACCATCTAAATCTTTATCTGATGATGTAACCCCTTTATCATTATCTCCATACAATAACTTTTTTTTAGGCAAACATTCCTTAATAGTAATCGGACCAGTACCACCTTTTAATGTTCTTTTTGTTCCACCTCCATTCTTTGATACATCACTCATTGATGTGACTAATATTTTTTTCTCGGTATCCATTGCTTGTGTAATGTGTTCAGCTAAAATACCTTTTTTAAAAACTGTTTTAATATCAAATATTATTTGACGTCCATCCGTTGGTAAAGATTCTGTTATAGGATTTGTGTCAATATTATAAGTAGATTCATAAATATTTATTTCATAATTATTTCCCCAACTGTCATCTGGTTTTGTTAAAAATATTTTATGAATTGTTGGATTATCTAGGTGGTCTTCTTCTTCTTTAATAATTATATCAAATAATATTTTGTCATTAATATTCCAAGGTTCTAATAGTGGCTCACATACATCTTCAGTATATACATATTTTTGGGTTCCATCTAATAAAGCATATATAAGGTTATGATTATCTAAATTTACCAATTTGTATCCATCACCAATTGATGTTTCTAAACTTTTATAGTTAGTTTTAAAATCATATAATAATGTATCAAAGAATTTATTATATTCAGTATCAGACATTTCATGTAATTCTATATATTCAATTCCAAAAGAATTATAAAAACTGTTTAAAAGACGGTTAATGCGCGTATCAATTGTTTCCATTGTATATGTATTATTCACCTGTAATTCTGCTAATAATAATATGACTTCACACACAAATTCACCATAATACCAACCAGTTAAATATATAATATCTTGTGGAAATGAGTCCGGTATATCTATATTTGTTCCATTTATGGATACATTTTGAATATCCAATAAAATAGGAATATCTTCAGAATCAGCATCTACAAATTTTTCTTCATCAAATATAGAATTATATTCTCTTATTTTACAATATTCATGATATGTAAATCCTCCATTATTCTTATCTGGGGGATATTTTGTTAATAATTTTATAGTACGATAGATTTCATCATCATCGTCATCATCCATATCACAATTCAAACAATCATTAACATACATATTTGAAACTATATAATTCATATGTATATCTGATACAGTTAATTTATTTGAACCGTCTACATATTCATCAACTTCTTCTTGTATTGGTTCATCAATATGAGTAGAATCTACTTGTAATAATTCCTCGATAATCTTAATTTTTGGTGTTGAACCTCCATATAATTTAAGATATTTATTTAATTTTGATGATTTTTTATTAACACGTCTAAATAAATTCTTTTTTGTTGACATTATAAATATAAAATAAAATAATTATATTTTTTATATTTGCTATTATTAATGGATAAACAAAATTATAGAAAAAAAAGAAAAGAAACACGACTGAAAAGTTTAAATGAAAAGCCTAAAAAAGGAAAAAGCAAAAGTTTAAATGGTTTACATAACTACATAACGAATGGAAAGTGTAAAAATACACTTTATGGAAACCCTAAAAAAGGTAAAAGTTTAAATGTAAAATCTTATGTTGGAAATAAGAGAAGCAAAAATATGTCTAGAAATAAAAGACAAAAATTATCAAATAAAAAGAAACCTGTGAAAGTTATAATAGCTAAAAGATTATTTTCTGAAGAGCACATGAAATCAAAAGAAGGTGAATATTTCGATAAAAAACATTATAAAACTATTGTTGATTATGATTGCGATTGTTACTATTATGATGAAAATAATATAAAAAAAATATTATTCAAATTTAGAAAAAATGTACTACCAGAAAAATTATGTAAAGTGGCTTTAGATAATCTTAAAGAAGCCGCTAAAAAAACACATGATAATAGAGGAGCATCTGCCGGAGTTATAGATTTAAAAAAAATGCCATCATATGCGAATCAAGAAAATCAATTGGTTGGAAAAAGTAAATTTAGGGTTTTAGCCTATATTTCTAAATTAACTGGAAAACTTGTTAAAAATAGTCTTGGTAATATTTCTAGAAGTAATATTATTGGATTTTTTGACAAACGTGATCGAAATCTTGGTGCAAATGCCCCAAATTGTAGAACCACAGCCTTTACATCTCAACAAGTGGAAAAATGGAATAATGTGTTACCATTTATAAAATGTATTGATAAACAATTCAAGAAATTAATCCCTGTAAACCATAAAATTCAATATGATCAAGCAAATCAAACCGACTATGTTATAAAAGATACCGCGTTTAGCACGGTCACTATAAATTACAATTGGCGGACAGCATTACATAAAGATGCTGGAGATTTAAAGGACGGATTTGGTAATTTAATAGTGTGTGAGGAAGGTAGATATGAAGGAGGATGTACTGGATTTCCACAATTTAAGGTAGCAATTGATGTTAGAAATGGGGATTTTTTAGCAATGGATGTTCATGAATGGCATTGTAATACAAAAATTAAACCAATAGACAAAGATTATACACGGTTATCATTAGTTGCTTATTTACGAGATAAAATGATTAGATGTAAATAAAAATAAAATATAATTATATTATATAATGACTAAATTCAAAATGATTTCATTGTTTATGGCATTTTTAGTAAATATATTAATATTTAATTATATTTATAAATTAGAAAAAATATCATGTGAATGTTCTGAAGACTGGAGAAGAGACTATATAAAATATTATTCGTTAATTACAATTGTGGGAGTTGTTATAGTTGCGATTATGTATATCGGTAATATTACATATTCTACGCAATTATTCAAATTTTTATCAAGCATATTTTCTATATTTGGATTAGTTAATATATACGCATTGTTTACATATAGTCAAAATATAGTTATAAATAATTGTGAATGTAGTAAATCTTGGGAACGAACATTCATATATTATTATAGTATGGTTGTTATTGTTCTATATTTATTAATGATTAGTGCTATATTTTTTACTGTATTATTTAGAGGGGATGTGAACAAATATAATCTTAAAAAACTTCGCGAATTAAAAAAACTAAATAAACTAAATAAATCTAATAAATAACTTATTTTTTTCTATCAACTATTTATATATGACTATTAATATTTTAATATCATTGTTATTATTTATGTTAATAACATTATTTATATACAAATTAAATCATCCTGAAAAATTTACAATGTACGATAATTTTGAATATTCCGATAAACTATCCGTTAACGATATCAAAAATTTAAAAGAGGGTCAACTAAAAATGGGTAAAATGTTAAAAGAATTTGATATTATATGTCAAAAACATAAAATTCGATATTTTTTAGATGGTGGCTCATTAATAGGATTATTAAAATATGGGGGTTGGATACCATGGGATGGAGATATAGATTTACAAGTTTATGAACATGATTATGCTAAATTAAAAAAAGCGCTAAAAACAGAATTACCAAAAAATATGTGGTTTCAAAATAATGAAGTCGATAAATATTATTCAAAAAATAATATTGTAACTGGAAAGATACGAGATTTAAATTCATGTTATATTGAATATACTAATAATGGTGGAACTAGTTGGCATAATGGATTACAATTAGATATAGTATTATATAAAGAAAATAATAATTATATTTTGTTACCTCATGATAAAAAAAAATATAATTTGATGTCTGATGATGTTTATCCATTACAAAGAGTGCCTTTCGGAAATGGAAATGACACATTTAATGTAAATGTAATGAAGAATCCAGATAAATATTTAAATAAAAAATATAGTAAAAATTGGAAAAAAATGTTGCCGAAAAATAAAAGATACCCACATGAAGGTAAGATAGATGGATATAATACATGTAAGTTTCATTATGATAAATATCCAAAATTACATTCTAAATCTAATTAAATATTATTTAGATTTCATTACACTTTGATTCAATTTCCAATAATTATCCTTCAATTCTTCATTTTGTAACCTTAAATCGGTAATTTCCTTTACCAATGTATTTATTTTAACACTCAGTTCTTTAATTGTTGCGTCTACTGTATTTATTGATGTTGAACTATCTTTTGCCAATTCATTTATTGATTCAATAGATAATTCAAACAATACCATAAATATCATAGAAATTTGCGTTTGTAATTCTTTTGAACCAGTTGTATACGATTTTACTAAAAGTTCACATTGTTCAACATCCATTTTAAGATGATGTTTGAATCTTAGATAACTTGAAATTTTAACTGGATTGAGTGTCATCTTTAATATATTAAAATTGAAAATATTTTAAATCAATTTTATTATGATTTAAATTTAATACATTAACATGTCACATATAATAAAAACTATACAAAGATGCCATAACACCATTATAAATGATATAATGGTAACGCCATTAGAATTGAATAAACGTCTTTCTAATTTATATAAGACTAATATATTTTACAAACGCGAAGATTTACAAATAACACGTTCTTTCAAAATTAGAGGTTCATTAAACAAAATTAAATCGGTAATCCATGATAATAGATATCAAAATTCAAATGGACTTGTATGTGCCAGTGCTGGAAACCATGCTCAAGGATTTGCCTATAGTTGTAATAATCTTGATTTAAATGGAACTATATATGTTCCAAACACAACCCCATTACAAAAAATTAATAGAATAAAATACTATGGTAAACACAATATTACTATTCAAACATATGGAAATGATTTACAAGAATGTTTGGTAAAAGCAATGGACACTGCTGAAAAAGAAAATAAACTCTTTATACACCCATTTAACGATACCGATATCATAAATGGACAATCTACAGTATGTTATGAAATATATAAAGAAACAACTCCAGATTTTATTATATCACCCGTTGGAGGAGGAGGACTCATTTCTGGGATCATTAATTACTCAAAAGCATTAAATCCAGATTGTAAAATAATAGGGGTTGAACCCGAAAACGCAGAAAGTCTAAAATTAGCATTTGATTATGGTAAACCAATGCTTTTTGATACCATAGATACCTTTGTTGATGGAGCATCAGTACCGAAAGTTGGTGATAAAACGTTTGATATATGTTACAATAATTTAGATTCATTGTATAACGTTTCTAAACTAAAATTATGTCATGAAATTGTTAATTGTTATCAAGATGATGGGATTATACTAGAACCAGCGGGAGCATTAGGTATAGCATGTTTAGATAAACTTAGTAATGACTATGAATTGGAAAATAAGAATGTTGTTATTGTATTATCTGGTGGAAATAATGATATATCACGATATAATGAAATAATGCGTTTAAATCTAGAATATAGGGGTTTGCTACATTATTTTATGATTGAATTTAGTCAAACACATGGGCAATTGAAACATTTTATAAACAATATATTAGATGAAGAAACTGACATTATTCATTTTGAGTACATTAAAAAATCAAATAGATACAAAGGAAAAGTTTTGATTGGATTTCAACTCAATAATGAAAAAAGCATTAACACATTAGTAAATAATTTAGATATAAATAATATTAAGTATGAGAAAATAGAATACAACGATATTTATTATGACTTTCTTATATAAAGTTCATAGCATTTTTGGAAATATAATCGTCTAAACTACTGTATTCAAAATAATTTATATAAAAATTGCTATATTCATCTTTATTTAAATTAAAAAATTGGTCTGAAATAATATGTTTATTTTTATAAACAACATATCCAACAAATTTATGAGGAGTATTTCCAGTATATCTATAATTAATATGTAGATTACTGTGTTTTTTTATTAATTTTAGTATTTTATGATATTCTGGTATTTCTATACTTGTAAATGTTATATTATTATCAAACTCTTTTATATCATACGTATTGAATTCTATTTTTAATTCATCAATCACATCTTTTATGCGATGATTCTCTCCATATATTTCTATATTATTAGTGACTTCTTTTTCAAAGTTACTTACCCGTGATAATGATATATAATCTTCACCTAACACATATCTATTTTTAATAACTAACCATCCAATACCAGAATCATAATCTTCATCTCTAACATCTATTATGACAGTTAAATCATCATAATATTTACATACTAATTTTATAGCATTATTGAATTCTGAATATTTTGCCACTAAAGTTATACAATCAATCTCGTTTGAATTTTTACCTTGATAAAATCTTCCACAAGTATCTATATCTGGATTTTGTAAATATTCATCACATTCATTATCTATTAAAAATTGTTTACAATCCCATAATTCCATATCATCCTCTGTTTTACGATGATGATTTATAAAATGGTCAATTTGTTCTTGTTTTCCAGATAATAATATATATGTTAAAATATCAGTTCCCATATTTTATACACTATTATTATATTTAAGTAAATATAAATAAATCAAATACGTAATCAATAGTACAAATGGTATCAGAATTTTTATTTTTGTCAATAATTTATATTTAGACCGTAATGAATTATAAACATTGTATTCTAACATATGATCTAACAATAAACTAAAATCAATAAATGCCAATATCATACCTATGTATTTATATTTCGTATAAAACAACAAGTACATTCCAACGATTAACCCAAAACAATGTATAATAAATAAATACAATGAGTTCACCAATGGCATTACAAGTTTTCTATGTTTATAACCTTCATCCAATATTTTTTTATAGTAAGGTAATACAAACAAGTTGAACAATGGTAATTTAGATATGTATGTTTTACATTTATAGTTTTTTTTATCATCTCCTAATACATCTACATCTATCAATTTACACATTATTTCTTTTGCATCTAATTTATCGGTTATAGATTCTATTTTGTGTATTGTTCCATGTGTAACTTTTCCTATTTCGTTCATTATATTCGCATAAATAAATAAATGATTAAAATATAGTTTGTAGTCTTTTAATGTTCCATTTGTAATGTATATGGCTTTAACAAATTTTTTTAGATGGTCTTCGTGTGTATTAGAACCATATGAAAATAAATACATATAATTATACTAGTTTTTATTATTATTATTTATAACGATTTAAAAATATATTCTTCTATTATATTATATGATTAATGTTTCATATTTGTGTTCTGGTATACAAAATCTTGGAAAAATGATGAAAGAATCAGTTAATATAGATTCTAAAAAAATGAACTATTATCGATTATCTAGTGGCTTTAAAGATGCTAATAATAGTTTCCTAAAATATAATGAATCCTATATATCTAAAATTGTATAAGCGGATAAAATTGAATTGAGATTTTATCAGTTTTATATATCACAAACAAACATGATGAACCAACTTTTCATCCTTGCTGCCATCAATTACCTTCAACAAGAAACCCATTCTAAATATATTAGTCCATCGTCTGAAATGACCGTTTCATCTAATGGAAAAACTAGTTATGATGATTACAAAACTCCAAAATATATGAAACACACATATTCAAAGTCTATGAACAATCCTATTTGTCAACCAAGAAACCGTGGAACAAACCACTCAAAACCTATTAAGATGACGCGAGTAGTTCATTGTTAAAATAGTTATTCAAAAATTAGTTTATTTGTTTAAAAATTATAATAGTTTATTTTTTTATTTTAAAAAATGTATTAATAGTATGTTTGAATTATACAAATCTTACAAACTATGTCAACATTTATTCAAAAAACATTCTAAATCCTATTATTTAGGTGCAATGCTTTTTCCATTCAATATATTTAAGCATATATGTGCTTTTTATGGGTTTGTACGGACAATAGATACCATTGTTGATAACACTACATTAAGTTTAAATACTAAAATAGTTGTATTAAATACGATTGAAACTAAATTTTTCAATATGTATGATACAGGGATAATAGAAAAATCGTATGATATTGAGGTGTATCCAGCATTAATGAATACTATTACCGAATTAAATATTCCAAGAGATATATTTGAACGTTTTTTTAAATCTATGAAACTTGATCTTGAAAAATATGAATATACTACTTATGAAGAACTAGAAACCTATATGGATGGTTCTGCTGGTATAGTTGGCGAAACAATGTTAATCATAATGGCACACAACAACCCTTATTATGATGGTAAATTCAATGAACTAAAACCATATGCTCAAAAATTAGGGTATTCTTTTCAACTAACAAATTTTATTAGAGATATTAAAGAAGATTATTCTATGACACCATCACGAATTTATATTCCTCAACATGAATTAAAAGAACACTCTATAGACCTAAGTCTATATGCTATATCAGGTTGTGTTGATGATACATTTAGAAAATGTATTGATTTCCAAATAAAACGTAATACTAAATTGTATGATTATAGTCAAATGGGAATCGGTAAATTACACCAAAATCACCAACAAGCAATACATATATCGAAAATATTGTATTCTGGAATACTAGATTACATTAAATATTATAACTATGAATTGTTTGGTCCTAAAATAAAAATTGGATTTTACGCAAAATTAAGCATCATAAAACAGCATTTATCATTTTTCCAGTATATTCAAGTGTTTATTCATTATTTTTTGTATTCGTATTTTATGTTTTTATACTTTCTTTAAATTTCTAAATATTTTTTGTAAAAGATAAACACATATTAAAAATATAGAATCCACAGAAGAACATCCATGTTTGCTTTCATAATATCAATATTACATCTAAGTCGGTGTCAAAATATTTAATCCTTTTAATTTTTCATTAAATATGTCTTCGTTATATAATTCGCTAATAGAAATTCCATTTAAATGTCTATATATAGCTTCTGAACATAACCAAGAAACATCTATTATATCTATTAATGGATTAATTAATATATCATGTGTATACGGCACTGTATTTGTAACAACCACTTTTGTAAAATGGGATTGTTGTAATTTTTGTAATGCATTCCCAGAAAATAAACCATGACAAACAAAAAAATAAATTTCTTTTGCCCCTTCTTCTTTTAATAATTTAGATGCCGCACACGCAGTTCCAGCAGTATCTATTATATCATCAACCATTATTACAATTTTATCCTTTACATTTCCAATCAATTTCATTACATTAACTTCATTATCCTTTTTCCTATTTTTAAATATACTAGCAATGTCACAACCTAAATAAGATGCGATTCTATAATTATTTTTAGTGGCACCTTCATCTGGTGATACCACAATAATATCATCTAAATCATATTTGGGTACTATAAATTCTCGTATATATTTTAAAAAATATTGTTCTGAATACAAATTATCTAATGAACAGTTATTCGAAAAAAACCCAGATATTTGACCAGCATGTAAATCAAACACTATAATCTTATTAATATTTAAGGATTCAAGACATTTCGCAACTATTGATGCACTAATAGGTGCTCTACTATAATCCTTTCTATCTTGTCTTTGATAACCATAATATGGCATTATAATATTTACACTTTTAGCACTACCTCTTTTTAAGGCGTCTATTATAATTAACAATTCCATTAAACTATCATTTACCGAAGTATTATTATCATTATTTCTACATGTAGATTGAATTACTATACAATCTTCTTGTCGTATACATTCATTTATAGTAACTTTAATTTCTCCATCGGAAAATGTCGATATTTGTAAAGATGAAAGATTTATATTTAGTTGATTTGCTATACGGTCAGAAAAATCTTGATTTGTGGTACCACTAAATAATTTCATAATTATTTTAGTTATCTAAAAAGAGTTTAAGTAAAAATATTATATATGATAAATAATCTGAATTAATATATAAAGATATTTTATATATAGAAACTATGTCATCTCGTAACAAAGATATTACTTTAGAATTATATAATGAAAATAAATTCAAAAACAAAAAACAATTTTACTATATAAATGATATAAAAAAAACATTGATTAAATATGGAATAAAATCAAAAGGGAAAAAAAAGGAATTAGAAACTAATTTATGGTCCTATTTTGATTATTTAAATACGTATAATAAACATATTGATAAAATAATATGTTTACAAAGGTGTATAAAAAAATTTAGGAACAAAATAAAAATTAAAAATCAAGGTATAGGTATTTTAGATAAATCCAAATGTAAAAACCAAGAAGATTTTTATACATTAGATTCTGTGTACGATTTAGATGATATATATTTTTTTTCATACGAAAAAGATACCCATATATTTTTTTTTGATATTCGTTCATTCAAAAAGTTATTAAAAAATGATAGATTAAATCCATACAATAGAGAAAAAATTCCAAAACATGCTATTTATGCTTACAATAATAGAATTAAATATTGTAAAAAATATAATATTACATTAGAAACTATAGAAGAGCCTAAATTATCAGAAGAACAAGAATTTAATAATAATGTCTTAAACATATTTCAAAAAATAGACTTATTAAATGTTACTGCGGGTGGAACAGATCATAGTTGGTTTACTAATTTAAATCTTCTAGAATTAAAAATATGTTATAAGACATTAGAAGATATTTGGAATTATAGAGCTGAATTATCAGCCACTAAAAAATATGATATAGTCAAAGATACACCTATGTTTTCGATTTATGTAAAAGATATTTATACTATAACCAATAAGAGAAAACTACAATATATTATTTTGACTGAAATGGATAAATTAATATCTTTAGCAGATAATACTGATGATAAACGTACTGGGGCATATTTTATATTAACTGCTTTAGTAGAAATTTCATCACAATGTATGGAAGCATTACCTTGGCTTGTACAGCATATATAATACTATATTTTTTTTTAAATGATAACTTTCATTATGATGAAATAAAATTGATTTAAGATTTTTTCAAATATATAAATTATAAAACAACAAAATGAGTCTCGTAAAAGCAAAAAACATCAACACTAATCTTATTACCTTCTCTGATCCAAGAGTTCTTGATAATGGAGCAAAACTGGTATATGTGAATTATAATGGTGGTCGGTTTTCGGTTCAAACACCATGGTGTTCTATGCCTTGGAAAATGGGTGCCTATCTTGATGGTGAATATCCTAAATATAGTATTGATTTGTCTTTCAAAGGTATGGATGAAAATCCAGAAATGAAAGGATTTCATGATAAATTCAAGGAACTTGAACAAAAGATTATTGACGGTGGTATGGAACATAGTATTGCTTGGTTTAAAAAATCAATTAAATCGCGAGATGGTGTTGCTGAAAAATTTGGTCCTATTATTAAGGAATCTCGAGATAAAGAAACTGGAGAACCAGATGGTAAATGGCCACCATCGATGAAGGTTAAAGTTCCACGACGAGATGGTGTTTGGGAATGTAAGGTATCCAAGAAAGATGGTACAGCATACAAGATTAATGATACTGATAATCCAGAAAATTGTGAGGATTTGTTTGTTAAAAATACTAAAGTTCGTGGTATTATTCAATGTGTTGGACTTTGGATTGCCTCTGGTACTTATATGTGTCAATGGAAACTTACTAAAGCAGAAGTAGATGTTCCTGAATCATTCTCAAATGAAGATTTCCTTGAAGATAGTGATAATGAAGATGGTGAAGAACATGAATTTGTTGAGGATAGCGATGAAGATAATGGTGCTACTGAAACTAATGATACTTCTGAAACGAATGGTTCTGAACATGAACCTGAACCTGAACCTGAAACACCTAAAAAGAAAAAGGTAATTAAGAAAGTGGTTAAAAAGAAATCAGGTAACTAATTATTAGCATTATTAGCATTATTAGCATTATTAGCATTATTAGCATTATTAGCATTATTAGCATTATTAGCATTATTAGAATTATTAGAATTATTAGCATTATTCGATTTTTTTTTTGTTTTTTTCGTTATATTTTTATTATATTGTTTGTCAACGTCTTTTTTAACTTTTTTGTATTTATCCTTTAATTCAGTCTCCTTTTTAACAATAGTTCTTTTAAGTCTTGCTAATCTATTTCCAAATGTAGGGTCATATTTAGTTTTTTCGGTTCTTTTATTAATATATTTTACGATTACATCGCTTTCCTTTTTAGTAAAACATTCTGGATATTTTGGACCTGTTATAGAACCTTCAAATAGATTCAAATCTGTTTTTAATTTACCAGTTACTTTTCGCCTATTATTTTTATCTATACATTTCTTATTCTTATTTATTTTTTCTAGTTCCTTTACTTCTTCTGGAGACAAATCATCTTCGTCACCATCACCATCACCATCACCATCACCATCACCATCACCATCACCATCGCCACCACCATCACCATCACCATCACCATCTCCATCACCATCTCCATCACCATCACCACCTCCATCCATTTCGCCATCACCACCTCCATCCATTTCGCCATCACCATCACCATCACCATCACCATCACCATCACCATCACCATCACTATCACTATCACTATCACTATCACCATCACCATTACCATCACCACTTGATGTATGTGTTTTTAATTTGGCATATTCTTCTTCTAATGATTTCATTTCTTTTTCTAATTTTTTTACTAATTTTTTTTTCTCGGCTTTTTGAGCATCAGTATCGCTTGGATTTGTTTTATAAGACTCAAAATTAAATAATTCTAATATTTCTTTTATAAATGTTGTTATATCTTCATATAGATTATCTAATCCTGGCCAATCATCATCACATGCATTTGTTTCCATACATCTTTCATCTTTCTCTTTTTCTTCTCCGAATTGATCTTTCCTTGAACAAAAGACTTTATTAGTGTTACATATTTTTTTTATAGTTAATAACATAGTTTTTTTTCTAAGATCTTGTAATTTTTTATTTAATTCATCTAATTTAGCCTTAGGATCATCCCATTTCCATTTTGTATAAGCACATTCTAATCTATTTTCAAATAATCCTGATTCATCTTCATCTTCTTCATCTTCTTCATCTTCTTCATCTTCGCCATCATCACCTTGTTGAATTTTGTTTTTTTCATACTGACAATTTTTATGATTTAATATTTTCGTTGGATTTTCACAATCTATTCCTCTGTACCCCGATTCACTTTCATCATTGTATCCTAGGTCATATGGACAATCGCGACTAATTTTTTCATCACTTAATTTAGAACCTTTACTATTAAGTCTTTGTCTTTCGAGAGATCCACCATTTTTCTTTTTTTTGCTTTTCATTAAAAATATATAAGATAATATATTTTAAAGATTTATGTTTTATTAATAATATGAAGTATCAACAACTAATAAGAATTGATAAAATATACAATGAATCATTATATTTATTAAATATTGAAATATATGATAATAAATATGAGTTCAAAATATGTGGTTCAACTAAAAATATATACAAAATAAATATTTATAAATATAGTAAAACTATATTTTGTAACTGTCCAGATGGAAAAAGTTATGCTAAAAAAAATGGTGTTATTTGTAAACATTGTTGTTTTGTTATTATGAAGGTATTGAAAGTACCAAACATTGAAGAATTTTTTAATATATTATTATTTAATGATGTGCAAATGGAGTACATTAATGCAAAAATAAATTCACTTGAATATGTTGAAAACGATTTTATTAATCTTGAATATATTGATAAATTCAAAAATTTAAAAACTAAAACAACCCATATAATAGTAAAAAAAGAACATGAAACATTATGTCCAATTTGTTATGATGAATTAATAGATATGGAAAATAAACAAATAAATAACCAATGTACATGTTGTCATAAAATATATCATAATAAGTGTATCAATAAATGGTTAAATATGGGTAATAATACATGTCCATATTGTCGTTCAGAATTTAAAAGTAAGGATAATTGTTATGATTCATTAGATTAAAATATATCATATTATTAATGATTAAATTAATACTAATCGTTATAATAATTTGTATTTTATTGTTTATTAATATTAAAGAACCCTATAGTAATAAAGGTTCCGAAATATATATATTAACTCATAATTATGCTAACCGTTATGGATTACCATTAGATGTTGTCTATAATATGTTTCGAAAAATGTATGATAAACAAAATTACACATATAAAAAAAAATATAATTATTTGTAAACTTATTTTGTAAACTTATAACGTAATTTTTAACTAATATTTATATATTCATATATTAATGGGTAAAATACAATATGGTGGATTTCCAGGAGTTGTTGCTACTATAGGTAAATTTACAGTTAATATAGTAATATTAATATTTAAAACATTATATTCATCATTACGATCTATTTTTTATTTTTGGCCAAATAAAAAATATAAATGGTACAATTTACCAAAATGGAAAATTGGTCATTTGTGGATTTACATGTGGTATTGTTTTAAAACATGTATTTATCTAATGTTATTTGTATTTGGCGGACCAGTTGTTATTATATTTGGTATCGCATATTTATATATGAAATTGTATAGTAAACTTGGTGAACGAAATGACGCAATAACAACTAAAAATGATACAAATAAAAATGATACAAATAATTAATAAAAGTTAAAATATGTCTAGGTATTAATGTCCTCATATTTAGGAGGTACTTCATCATCAATTACATTATTTTGTACAATATATTCGGATTCTTTATTACATTTATACAATATATATCTAAGACATATTACAGCACTACATATAGATACTAAGCCAAGTATTAATAATTCAGCCATTAGTATTAATTATTTATTATATTTTTAATATAAAATTGATTTAAAAATTATTTATTATATTTAAAAAAGATGAAACTTAGAAAATTTCAATTAAGTTGTCCTGTATTTTGGGGTTACAATAAATTTATTGATATTGATAAATATAATAATATAGATTCTATTATTAAAGATATATTAGATAGTTGTGAAAATTTTTTTAAATCGCATAATTTGATAGATATGTATGAATTTTTTAAAACTATAAAAGCATCATTCCATATTCACGGTTTAAACTTTGATTTGCTTCATAATTCCAAAGAAGATGATATCTTCTATATATGTAGACATGATAATTGTAATACTTCAATGGATATTACATTTCAACAACGCTACAATTAACCAAATACATTTTCATTACAATAATCAATATACAAAAATCCATCTTCATCTTTAAATTCATCGTAAATTGTTGAAATTAAACTAGATGTAGTTGGTAATGTAGATTTATTAATAAATAAATATAAAGCTTCTCCCTCATTTAACTTTATTCTTTTCCTAACAATACAAATAAATTGTCCAATTGTTAATTCTCCTGGAACTAAGAATTTAGATTTTTCTATATCATCTAAATCACATTTTTTTGATTTATTTACAATGATTGGAAATCTGTTTGGATATTTAAGTTTAATTTTATCAGCTTCTTTTTTTCTAGTTTCAAAATCATATTTTTTTTGAAATGGATTAGACATATAACTATATTAAAGAAAATTATTTTAAGAATTATACTTAATATAATAATAAATAGATTAAATATATTTTGTTGTAAAAATTACTTTCTTAAACAAATAATCTAAATTTATCATTCTTAAATTTATGTTTCTTAAATTTTGAAATAAAAAATTATAAAAATTAGACGAGATTGATCACTGTGATAACAATATATGTCATTAAGTCAACACACCCACTGGAATGACACAGTCCTTTGGAGATGTCTGATAACATCAATTGCCGAACGGTGCTTCACTCTGGCCGCGAGCAGCATCCAGCTGACCGCTCGTCGCAATATTAGCAACACCCGCGCTGCCAAATCTCTGCAGAGCTGGGTGATTATAGACCCCCTTCGAGCGATTTAAAATGCTGTGGTGCCGCCTATCCCCGTTGCTCACAAGGGCTAGTAACTATCGTCGTTGAATACTTCAGAGGTTACTACCTTGTCCTTGTCGTACGTAACTAAAACCCCAGTTAAAGCCTTACGTAGGATCAATTCTAGGTGACGGGTTGTTCCAGTAAAGCCTATACTGCGCTGCAAAGCAGTAAGAGCAGCAAACCCGCCACCGTCATTTACGATTTCGGAAGATGGCATGCCATCTTCCGCGGAAGATGGCATCTTCTTCAGCGGCGAGCCGGTAAAGAATATGCGTACTTGATCTGTCTTGGCTGGCGGGAAGGGGGTGACTGCTGATGATGCTGAAGGCCCAATATAATCGTAAAATATTATATTGTTATTAAGCAAACCTCGTTGTCTATCATTCAACTCCTCTCTCTTTATCTGCTGCTCAACTTCCTTCGATTTCCAGGTGGTTGCGTCCATCCAAACATCGACGGCGTTGGGGATCGCCGCGGCTTTGACGCGGTGGCGCAGATCTTGCTGAGCGGGCAATTCAAAGCCTTTTTCGTGCTTTTTAAGAAAAGCAGAAGGCAACGGTGTTTGTGTGTCTGTTCTAAATTCAGTGACATACTCTCTCTGCCCTCCAACGTCTCGGCGGCCCGCCACCCC
>Ga0257126_1000378_pt1 | contig 37078 bp, 31 predicted proteins | sample SI060_120mmetaG_FD_190151 | JGI IMG/M metagenome (GOLD analysis project Ga0257126, IMG submission 190151) | Marine microbial communities from Saanich Inlet, British Columbia, Canada - SI060_120m | ecosystem: Environmental > Aquatic > Marine > Inlet | place: Canada: British Columbia | collected... | reverse complement strand
GAAAGCTGTTGCTAAGAAGGCCGCACCTAAGAAAGCGGCTGCTAAGAAAGCAGCTCCTAAGAAAGCTGTAGCTAAGAAGGCCGCACCTAAGAAAGCGGCTGCTAAGAAAGCAGCTCCTAAGAAAGCAGCTCCTAAGAAAGCAGCACCTAAGAAAGCGGCTGCTAAGAAGGCAGCTCCTAAGAAAGCGGCTGCTAAGAAAGCAGCGCCTAAGAAAGCTGTTGCTAAGAAAGCTGTTGCTAAGAAAGCAGCTCCTAAGAAAGCGGCTGCTAAGAAAGCTGTTGCCAAAAAAGCCGCACCTAAGAAAGCGGCTGCTAAAAAGGCGGCACCTAAGAAAGCAGCTGCTAAGAAAGCGGCTCCCAAAAAAGCGGCTCCTAAAAAAGCTGCTGCCAAGAAGCCGGCTGCAAAGAAAAAGAAGTAGATGTCAAAACCCGCAGTGCTCTTCAACGCACTGTAAGATAGAAAAGCCCTTTGATAGGGCTTTTTTATTGTCTGAAAAAAGTTCGAGCACCTTCAGGTTTAGCGCCGTATTGCATCGATGTTTTTCCGATTTGCATTGGGCCTAAACCAAGCCGCGCAATGTGCAGTTTTTTCATCTTGTTGCCGCTGCCTATCTCGCTTGAGGCTATGGCGCGGGCATAAAATTGTCTGGGGTATTAAAGTTTGTGAAGGCGTGGCTATCATCACTTTCTAGCACCAAGAGCGATAACGACTCTAGCCATTTTCTTACAGAGCGTTGGTCTTGTTCTAGCTCAGAATCGATTGACGCCAATGCCAAGGTTTTGACCGCGATCAGGCCGCATTGCAGGAAACCATCTTGCCGATAAACGACGGCGTCTACTTGGTGCGCCTGATCGAGCAAAGCCCTTTGTAAGAATTGAACTAGATCAGTGGTCAGCCCTGGTAGGTCGCAGGCGATAATCAACGCGTAATCCGTTAAGACCCTGCTGGCGCAGGCTTGAATGCCGAGCAAAGGGCCGCCATAGTTTGGCGTGTTGTCTTCAACAACGACATCCGCAAAGGCTTCGTATTGCATGATATTTCGATTGGCGCTGATGATCACGGCGCCCGTGCATTGGCTTGCTAATCGCACGCTGCGATGGATGAGTGGATGACCTCGATAGAGCACGAGGCCTTTATCTTGCCCGCCCATTCTCTGGCCTTTTCCGCCAGCGAGTATAATGGTCGAAAAGTCATTGTTCATCGTTTGTAATTCCTAAGATAAGAGGCCAGCATAAGCGCAATTTATGGTTAGTTCGATGGCTATGTCCGATTACCAACTCAAAGCGCTATTCTCCTCAGAGGGGTTGGTGAGTCAAACCCTGCCAGCTTTTCGGTCGCGAGCGGGACAAATTGAATTCGCGCAGGCAATCCAGGCGTCTTTGATGCAGTCGGGTGACTCGGTCATCGAAGCCGAGACCGGAATTGGTAAGAGCCTCGGCTATCTAATCCCCGTTCTTTTGTCCAATAAGCGGGTGCTCATTTCGACCTATACGAAACTGTTACAAGATCAAATTTTTCACGAGGATCTTGCGACCGCAAGGAAGGTTTTAGCATCGGCTAAAAAGGTGGCGGTCCTGAAGGGCAGACGCAACTACCTTTGCCCTTTTAAATTTGGGCAGTTGTTCAAGTCTCCCTCCAAGACCTTGCCCGCCGACGCTCTTGCCGAGGTTTCCGCAATCAAAGCCTGGTCGACGCGCACGCATACGGGTGACCTATCTGAGCTAGAAATTCTGAGTACGGATGTGATGGCCATGATTACGGCAAGCGCGGATGAATGTCAGAAACGACGCTGTCCTAACTTTGATCAGTGCCCACTTTATGCCGCTCGTAAGCAGGCTGAGACAGCCGACGTGGTGATTGTGAATCATCAGTTGTTAATGTCGCGCTATGAAAACCCAAATGATGATTTGGTTGAGTTAGTTGATCAGATGGAGGTGCAACTGATTGATGAAGCCGATCAATTCCTGAGACTTCTGCGAGAGACGAAGCAGGTTGCCTTTAGTTTTAGTTGGATGCGCGAAATTGCGTTCACGCTCGGTCGGATTAATGCTGATCCCCAGCAACATGATCCGGTGCTCGGTGATTGGGCGACGTTGCTTGGTCGGGAACAACGGCGTTTTGAAAGTGCTTATGATTCGGTTCTTGGACGCTCCTTTTCAGAACCGGTCGTGAAAGCGATGGTGTTGGAACAGATTGATGAGTTGGAGTTGCTGCTCGGTCGGTTAACGCGGGTTTTAGAATCAAGGCTGAATATTGGAAAAATTTTGCGCGATGCTCATCGCGACCTAGCCGGGCAAATGGATAAACTTTTGGCATTTGCGGCGGATGTTGAAGAGGATGCACAAAGTTATTGGTGGGAGCAGGATGCTCGCGGTGGCGCTGCGTTTCGCAGTGTTGTGCCACCAACCGCTGAGGCCATGGGTGGGGAATTAAAATCCTCGGCGCCAAAAATTTTTGTATCGGCAACGCTCAGTGTGGATGGGTCTTTTGCGTTTATTAGCCAACAAATCGGTTATGACGCAGACAAAGCGATCAAGGTCTCCAATGCCTTTGCCTATTCTAAGCAAGTTATGGGTTTTCAGAGCGCGCAGCGGATGGCGCCAGATCATCCTGATTTTATTCCAGCGTTGTTAGAGGATTTAAAGATGTTGCGCGGGCTGAAGACGCTCATGTTGTTTACCTCGCATCGTGCTCTCGCGGGTGCCGCGAGTTATCTGGCGACGTCGTATCAAGGCAATTTATTTGTCCAAGGCGAACGCCCCCGCCAGCGGTTGGTTCAAGACTTCAAAAATGTGACGCATGGATTTTTGTTAGGAACGAGTAGCTTTTGGCAGGGCGTTGACTTTAACGGGGCGGGTGTCGAGTGTCTGGTAATTGATAAATTGCCGTTCCTGCAACCCGATGACCCGAAGTTGATCGCGCGGCGTAGAGCGTATGAATTAGCGGGTTTGGATTTCTTTTCTGACTATATTTTGCCAGACTGCGCACTAAAATTACGACAAGGCTTTGGCCGGTTGATTCGAGCAGAGGGTGATCAAGGGGTGTTTATCATCGGAGATCCGCGGTTTTGGAATGCGAGCTACTCGGGGTTGCTGCAATCGAGCTTACCCCAGTTTAGATGGACGCGGAGTGCCTCAGAGGCGCTGGACTTTATGGATAAAAGATAATGATTTTAGGACTCGATACTACTGGTCGTGATTTAAAGCTCGGGCTTACAATCGCAGGGGACGTTCGAAGTCGCTTGTTCAGTAATGATCTGCGGCACTCACGCCAGATTTTGCCTCAAATTCTTCAGTTCTTGGAGGAAGAGGGAGAAGACTTAGAATCCATCCAAGCCCTGGCGTTCAGTCAAGGGCCTGGATCCTTCACCGGCTTAAGGATTGCAGTTGGTGTGATTCAAGGCCTTGCATATGGCCTTAATCTGCCTGTTATCCCTGTTCCAACCATGGCGATCCTCGCACAGGCAGCGGGTCAGCAAGCTCGAGTTACGCGGGTATTGGTTGCGATGCACGCGCGTGAAGCGGAGTTCTACGGCGCCTTTTATGAGGGATGTGATGATGTGATTCCGTGTCTTATAGGGCAGGCTCAGGTCTACACCGCGGAGATGCTCGCCAATCATGATTTAGCGTCTTGGTCTCTTGCAGGCGACGGTGTTTTTCTTATGGAAGAACAAGCGGACCAAACTCAAGGTGTCATTGACATTACGTCGCCTGATGTTCAGAACCTATTACAGATTGCGGAGGCGATGCTTGCTGCTGGGGAGGTCGTCTCAGCGCTTGAAGCGGCACCCCTTTACGTTCGTGAAACCGTTGCTCAGAAGTCTCGTCAGTAGATGCGTTACGGGTTAGAGATGCTCCCAACTGGATTGGCTTTGGTTGATCACTACCGCCAGAAACCCCCGCTCAGCGTAGACTACGGAAGTCCATCATTAAGACTTCGGCAGAAAAAGATTTCGGCCAAGGGCGAGCTTTTGGTTCGGGCTGTGAAAGAAAAGCCGGGCGCACGAGTGCTGGATATGACCGCGGGGCTTGGTACTGATGCGTTTATTTTGGCGTCCTACGGCCATGACGTTACGATGCTTGAGCGCTCTAAAACGGTCTACTTATTGGTTAAGGATGCGCTTAAGCGGGCGCGGCAGGATGCAGAATTGAAGCCGGTCGTGGCGCGGTTGACACTACACCATTGGGATAGCACGCGGCCCTTTCTGCCAGCAATTGGGTTTGATGCGGCGTTGGTGGACCCAATGTTTGATGAGAAAAAGAAGTCTGCGCTGCCGCCTGGAAACATGCAGATGCTGCAGGCCTTTCTCGGTCGGGGTGCTGAGCTGCAACCGTTTTTGACAGCAGCCCAAGAGCTGGGTATCCGGCGGACGATCGTGAAACGGCCGCGCCTCGACCGAGCACCGGCGAAAAACGCCGTTCGCCCCGTATATCAATTAACTGGTCGTAGCAGTCGATTGGATGTTTTCTTCAACCAGGTTTAGGGCCAGTTTCTGCAGGCTTAGTTGATCCTCTGCGCTGATCAGGTTGAGGATTGCCGCTTGGGGCTTTATCCCTGGCGCTTTGTGCTGCGTGTTGGGGTCTTTGATCGACTGATTAATCGACTGAGGTTGGCTGAGTGCCTGAATCAGTTGCTCAGTTACAATCAAATCCTCTGGGTTGAAGGCGGTGGTCTTGCTGGTCAAGGCTTTGAGTCTCGCATTCATTGGCATGAGATCGTCCAGCAAGTTCGGCTGAATGTCGAGCAGCGCGCAAACTAGGGCGATCCGATGTAGGTGGGGCGCGATAATCTGAGCTATTGGGCCGAGGTCAGGCGTCAGGTTGGTGGCATCCACTGCGGGTTTGAAATCGAAGATCTCAAGTATCTGAATCAGACGCTCAGTGTTTGGCGCAAGCTCGCAGAAGTAAATCGCGTCTAGCAGTGGGGCGAGCGCATGAATCTCATCTGCAAGCGACTCAATGCCAATCATCGAGCCTTGGCGAATGCGGTTGGCAACAAGGCTCGGCAAAACAAATAAATGCGCGACGCTACTGCTGTAATAGCGCATATCAATGAGCCCACCCGTAGTAATGGTAATTACAGATTCGCCTTCTCGGAGCTGTCGTTCGGCGCCAGAGGTTGATAAAAAGTAGTCGATTATTTTTGCGTCGGGTTGGTCAAAAATTGAGGACATTTGATCCGCGTCGATTAGGGTGACCAAAAATCGAAACTGGCGGCGTAGTTTTTCTTCAGGGATCTCGAGACAACCCGCATGCACAAACAAGGTTGCCAGTATCTGAGTTGGGTTCACAGGAATAGCGGCGTTGATGCCTTTCACTATGTGGTGTCCTAGGTCGCGACAGATTGCTTTGTGCACGTCTGGCTCGATCCGCTCTAAGTCCGAGTCCACTCGGTCAGATAAAAACTGCTCAAGAGAAATGGGCTGGCCGAAATTAACGGAGACCTGGCCAAAATCGAGTTTAAAATATCGAAACACGCCGAAAAGATCGAATAAGGACTCGGTCTTTTTTTGATTTCCTTTGCGTTCATCCAGATAGCTGCTGATCTCAAGAACCCGCTCGTAGGAGAAGTAAACCGGAATGAATTGTATGTCTCGATGATGATCTCGGTAGTATCCCCTTAAGGTCATGTTGATCATGCCAGGTCGAGGCGTGAGCATGCCGCCGGTCCGACTGCGGCCACCTTCAACAAAGTATTCTAGGCTGTAGCCCTTGGATAAAAGTAAGTGAATGTATTCATCGAAGACTGCTTTATAAAGCAGATCCTCTTTGAAGCTGCGACGCATAAAAAAAGCGCCGGCGCGTCGCAAGAGTGGACCCACAAGAAAAAGGTTGAGATTGATGCCTGCAGCGATGTGTGGCAGCGCCAAGCCGTTGTGATAGAGCACGTAGGACAGTAATAGGTAATCGATATGGCTTCGATGGCATGGGACGTAAACGATCTCGGCGCTATCTGAGACGGCCCTTACGCGCTCAAGATTGCTGACTTCGATGCCGTTGTAGAGCCGGTTCCAAAGCCATGTCAGGATGATGCTAAAAAAACGGATCACTCTGTAAGATTGATCCGACGCAATCTCAGAAGCATAGCGGTAAGCTTGTGCAGCGACCCGATGTCGGGGTCGTTCGCTGGCCTCGGCGACGGCCATGATGGCAGCGTCGACCGCAGGTGCCGCTAACAGTTCATCAAGCAGTGTTCGCCGATGCGACAAATCCGGACCGATAATAGACTGTTTTTGACTTTTGAAATGGCGCCGAAGTACTCGATGGACTCGTTTGGTTTTAAGCGCGATCGAAGGCAGGTCGCTGGTAAGTGCGTCGACATCAAGCGGGTCACCAAAGTGCACTAAGATATGCTGCCGAGTGAGCGCAATACACAATATCTTTCGAAATTTTGAGGTGGATGCCCATTGATCTGAAAGAAGAACTTTCCACATGGACAGTGCTCTGTCAGGTTGGTGCCCCCAGTAAATGGAGACGGGTATCAGACGTGTTGCCAATTCGTCACTGCCGACGGGGTCTACCTTAAGTGAGGTGGATCGTGCGTCCCCTCTGGCCGAGCGGCGACCCCAGAAGCCTTCTCGATGATTCAGGCAAAAGTAGGCATTAGGCGCGTTAGGGTCTAACGTGAGTGGCTCTGGCAAGCCGCTCGCCTCACAGCCCAGTTCCAGTAATAACCGGTCGGCCAAGGAGTCGGAATCTAGGATATAGCGAACGTTGACCGGGTTTGCGTGTTGGGCAAGCGCCTGGGCTGCTTGCTCGTGGTTAATGAAGGTTGGCCGTAGCCAGAGTCTAAAGAAACGCAGAAGTTGGTAGTTAATGGCTCGATAAATAGAGCCACGAGGGTGACTAGAGCGTGCCATCTAGCAGGTCGGAAAGACGCTCGGCGGTGTTTCGCCCATTGCCTTCAATTTCAACTTCAAATATGCGGTTAAACTTTCGTTCAGAGGCCGCAGCGACATCCGCACCCGATCGTAAAACAGTCGGTCTGAGAAAGACCAACAAATTTTGTTTTTCGATATTCTTCGTGCGACTTCGAAACAGTGCGCCAAGCCCAGGAATGCTGCCGAGCAAGGGGACTCGTGACTCGGCTTGAGTCTCTTTATCTCGAATCAACCCACCGAGAATAATAACTTCCTCGTTTTCGACCAAAATGGTGGTATCGATGGTCCGGATATTCGTGATTAAGTCGGCCGCAGCCTCGGAGCCGATCACAGTAAGGCTGGAGGCATCGACCTCTGAGACCTCCTGGTGAATCAAAAGCCGGACTAGGCTGTCGCTATTGATGTGCGGCGTTACCTCAAGCGTTAATCCCACATCTTCGCGTTGAATGGTGGTAAATGGATTCGTTGTGCCTTGGCTCCCCGTGACCGTGGAGCCGGTTCTGAAAGGAACGTTTTTGCCCACAACGATTTTGGCCTCTTCGTTGTCCATTGTCGTGATGCTTGGTGTTGATAGCAGATTCACATCACTGTTGGCCGCCAAGGCCTTTACGATAAAAGCAAAGCTGGTCCCGGTTGCGGATACTTTACCGCCTGCGATAAGCGGTGACTCACCTAAGCTGGAAGGTGCAGTAATTGCGCCAGCGGGTGCGGCGAGGCCTTGAAGAATTTGTGCCAAGGTGCCGCTCGGGGCGGTGAGTCCGAGGGGGGTTGTGCCAGCGGAGGCATCGCCAATTGCGAGTTCGCTGCCCAGCTGTTGGCTGAAATCTGAGGTCACCTCGACAATGGCGGCTTCAATTAAGACCTGCATTCGGCGGACATCAAGGCTCTCAATGATGCCGATCAAATCGATCATATTGGATGGGTCGGCTCGAATGACCAGGGCATTAATCGCTTCATCAGCCTGAATACTGACTTCAACCATAGAGTCTTCAGTGCTTTTACGCTTGCTGCTGATCAGGTTACTCAGAATCTCGGCCATACTGGTCGCATCGGAATGAGATAGCTGAATGACCTTGATTGTCCCAGATCGATTGGCCGGGACATCGAGCTGATTAACCAGCGCTTTAACCCGAGCGAGCGTGTACCGCTCGCCTTTAATAACCAGGCTGTTGGTCCGCTCGCTGGCAACGATGCTGATTCGGTTGGGGCCTTTAGCGCCTTTCCCGATTTGATCAGGCGCGAGCTGTTCCAGCAATTTAACCATGTCCTCTACCCAAGCTTCTTTCAGGTTGATGATGGCAACCTCAAGACTGTCGGCGATGTCGACTCGATTAATGATTTCAACCAAGCGGTTTATGTTGGCGGCATGATCGCTAATAATCAGCACATTGGGCTCGCTCAAGGCGGCGATATGGCCGTACTGCGGGATCAGTGGACGCAGCACCTTGACCATTTCTTCTGATGGCGCGTTGGTAACAGTAATAACGCGGGTCACAAGTTCTTGAGATTCGAGGTCGTCGACAAAGTCGTTCGGATTACTGCTCTGTTTTGCCAGGACGGTCTGTACAATTTTTATAGCGGATCCGGCTGATACCGCTGCGAAACCGTGGACCTGAAGTACGCTAAGAAACAGTTGGTAAACCGATTCTTCATCCATATTGACGTTGGAGATAACCGTGACATCGCCCTTCACGCGGGGATCAATGATAAAGCTTTTGCCTGTAATTGCGGAGACTTGGGTCACGAATTCCCGGATATCGGCGTTCTTTAAGTTTATTTTCCAGCTGTCATCGGCCTGAGCCATTGCTGGGGTCAAAAGGCAGAGAAGGATTAGGGTTCGTGCAACAAAAGTCATAAGGCTTTGCGGTTTACTCTTTGCTATTGAGTTTACTGGATCAGTATCGCTTAGGGTATCGGAATCGTGAGGAAAAAGCGTCGGCCGCCTCGTTCGACTTCTACTCGAACTCGGCCAGCGGCACGGGCTTGATCGATTAATCGCGCGTCGTTCATGGCAACCCCAAGGGGAGCGCCATTTACCGATACAACGCGATCGCCAGGTTGCAACCCTGTATTGTTAAGGGCGGGATGAGCGGTATCGACTTTGTAGCCTTGGCTGCTACCGGGTGCGACGGCGCTTAGACCATATTCTTTAAGGACACCCTGTGGATTGCGTTGCAAACGATCCCGGACCTCGCTCAGGATTGCTGATCCAGTGCTGGCTGAGGCTGGTTGTGTCGCTTGCGACCGTTGGCGCGTATTTGATGCCGTTTTGCGATCGCGGTCTTTAGCGCTGGTGGACGCCGTGCTAGACGCCTTAATGTTCAGGCGCTTCTTGATGAATAGTAATTTTTCGAGTCTAGCACCGCGGCGCAAAAGGATGTGATCGGATTCAACTGAATGTAAAACGCTGTTCCCGGGCAGCTTATCGCCAATGAGATACAGTTTGCCGTTCTTGCCGCGTTCGGCGACGATTGCGCTTGAGGTGTTGGCGGCATCACTTAAGAAAACACCTTGAAGCTCGAGATTAAGCCGCGTGGTCGGAGCGCTGATAACTTGTTCGGCTTGATTGTCGTCGACACGGCCAAACAATTGGCGCGTCGCAAGGCTTGGACCGGTACTGGTAACGGCCGCCGCGGCGTCTGGGACAGACTCGGAAGGGCCAGAGACGGTCGAAGCTAAATCCGCATCAAGATAAAAAAACACGTTCTCAACCACAAGATAAATAGACCAGGCACCAAGCAAGAACAAGAGGCCTAAAGACACCGGTTTGCGGAAGGTGGCGAGATTGAATTGACCCATGGAGACCCAAGCACTTTGGTTTCGGTAAGGTTACAGGATTTTTTCTTCAAACAGCAGTGGCTGCGTTAGCTGCGCTGCCCCAGGAATCTGCGCGAGGACAAGCAAACGGGGTTGTAATTCGGCGCTGAACCAACCGTCGAGTCCCAACACAAAACGCGCCAGATGGTCCGCATCCCGAGTGAGGTTGAGGGCTGGCGAGCAGGCTTCAAGCTCAAGTTTGGCCTGTAACGGGGGCAGTTGGTACTGAGCAACACCATTGAAGCCATTGAAAGTGATTCGGCCGCCAGACCAAGATAAATCGCCTGCGAGATCGGTTAAGCATTTCTCGGAAGTCGCAGCAAAGCCATTCTTGAGTGTCACCGATCCTGAAAACTGATGCCCGTAGGCGGCTGCCAGTTGATTGATGTCACTGCTGTTAATCTCACCGTTGAGGTCCTCAATTATAAGAACCTTTTGGTTGGGTATTAGCCGTAGCCTCCCGGTGATCTGATGACCAGGCCCGACTATGCTGATCGTTTGACGCAAGATCATGGCTTCCGGGGAGAGACTCGGCCAGTCCACTTGCCAGGATACACGTGACGGCGGGAAGCCTCGAAACTGCACCATCACATGACCGGCTCTAAGGGAGCCTCTTGGAAGGGCAACCTTGATATCCTTTGGCAAAGTGAGGCTCGGCTCAATGAGTCGAAACGCAAGGCTCGCCGGCAGAAACCAGGCGGTGGCAACGAGGGCAATCACCGAGGCCAGCAGCCCAGTTGTCACCCATCGGATTAACCCCATTGAACTTGCTTTTGAACACCATCGAGGATGCGCCACCAGAGATCCGGCGCGTCGTCCGCTTGTTCCTGCCAGGAATCAATGCTGCAGCGGATTTCACTCGGGAGTTTCGCGCTCAGGGCGAGCGCGAAATCAAGGTCGGTGTCCCAGGTCGAAATATTGGCCTTAAGCCAGATGCTGGTGAAGGCTTTATAGGCCCTGCTTTGGAGAATCACCGCACTGTTGCCCTGGTCGGTGATGGCCAGGCCCTGATAAAGGCTGGGCGTTTTGGACCAGCTGACGGCGCCCAGCATTGCAGTGATCGCATCTGCAACGAGATCCAGTTCAGGTGCCTTGATGTAAATTTCAAGATCTGGGTAGCGGGTCTTAGCCATGACTGCCCACCAAGCGAACTAATAGGTCTGTGTAAATGGTTGTGAGGACTGCAAGATCTTCTACTCGAACGCGTTCGTTGACCTTGTGAATGGTTTTATTGACGAGTCCAAGTTCAATGAGCTCAATGCCGTAGGGCGCGATAAACCGACCGTCAGAGGTGCCCCCGCCAGTGGATAGGATTACCTCTTGGTCGGTGATGGCCCGTAAGGTTGCAACAGCTGCATCAATGAGCCGCCCCTTTTCAGTCAGAAAGGGCTCACCTGAAAGTGCCCACGTGATTTCGTAGTCGAGGCCATGCGCTGTCAAAATCGCTTCCGTTTGACCGATCAGGTCAGCCTGAGTTGAAGCAGATGAGTAGCGGAAATTGAATTCGACCTGGGCGTCACCCGGCACAACATTTTGGACGCCCACACCTGCATTGAAGTTAGAGACTTGAAAGGTTGTTGGCGGAAAGAAATCATTGCCTTGGTCCCACTGTTTGCAGGCTAAAGCGTTAATGGCTGGCATGGCCTGATGGATTGGGTTGACGAGGGTGTCTGGGTAGGCGACGTGGCCGGACTTGCCTCGAATCACCAGATGGGCGTTCAAGGAACCGCGACGACCGACTCGAATCATGTCGCCCAAGGTTTGCGCGCTCGAGGGTTCGCCGACAACACAGTAGTCGAAATGAATCTTGGCGTCGGCAAGGGCTTGCATTACGCGCACTGTGCCGTGCTTTGCTGCGGCCTCTTCATCGCTTGTGATCAGAAAGCCGATCTTGCCGATGAAATCACCTTGTTGGTGGATAAATCGTTCGCAGGCGATGATCATGGCGGCGAGAGCCGATTTCATGTCAGCGCTACCGCGGCCGTATAACCAGCCGTCTGATACGGTCCCCTCAAAAGGCGGAAAGGTCCAGTCCGTCAATGGCCCCGCCGGGACCACATCGGTATGACCGGCAAAAACGAGGGTCGGACCCGGTATGCCACTGTCCTTGAGGGCCCAAAAATTCTCGACATCTGCAAAGGGCATGGGGGTGATATCAAATCCCATAGCGGCTAAACGCTGAATCATCAGGTCCTGACAGCCCTCATCCTTTGGGGACACAGAAGGTTTTGAAATCAGTGCCTGCGCCAGAGCCAATGTTTCGGTGTCTTTAATTGTCTCGATGGGATTCTTCATCCGATTAATTGTGTTGATGCAGTTGGGCGTTCAACGCAATGGCTTGGCGATTGGTCCGGCATTGCACGACGCCGGTTTGAGAATGACGGATAAACAGTAAATCACTTAGACCGTTGAGTTCTCGCGCTTTGAGCGTTTTAACGGTTTCGCCGTTTTCATCCAACAGGCTGACCTGAGTGCCGGGTGTAATATACAGGCCGGCTTCTATGGTGCAACGATCACCAAGCGAGATGCCGGTCCCGGCATTGGCGCTGATCAAACAATCCTCACCGATGGTGATGACATGATTACCGCCGCCAGACAAGGTGCCAGCCGTTGAGGCGCTGCCGCCAAGGTCAGTGCCTTTGGCGACAAAAACGCCTTGCGAGATTCTGCCTTCGACCATGTTGGGTCCTTCGGTTCCAGCATTAAAGTTGACAAAGCCCTCGTGCATAACGGTTGTGCCCGCACCAAGGTACGCGCCCAAACGGACTCTTGCCGAATCGGCGATCCGCACCCCCTCGGGTACAACATAGTTGGTTAGCTTGGGAAATTTATCGAGGCTCGTGACCTCTAAATGGCGTCCTTCAACGCGGGCCGATAACATCGCATCTGGCAAGGCTGATAGTGCCATTGGACCCTCCGAGGTCCAGGCGATATTAGGCAGAGCGGCATAGATACCGTCTAGATTGAGACTGTTGGGTCGCGTTAAGCCATGGGATAGTAAATGAAGTTTCAGATAGGCCGCGGGGGTCGATGTGATCGGACCATCCGTTTTTAACCAAGTCAGGACACAAGGCTTTTGGCTATTTTGAAGGGCCTTGAGTAAACCAAGTTGTTCCGGATTCTCAATGCAGTCGCACAGAGCTGATCGTGCGGCCTCATCGAGGGGGAGTACGCCTTCGCTCGCTGAGAAATCGATAACTTTGCCGAAGCTTTCGATCAAGTCTGGGCTGGGCTGCAGCAGTGGGCGAGGATAAAAGACCTCAAGCCAAGCATCCTCTACATTCTTAGTCCCGATCCCAATTCCAATACTAAACATAATGTCTCCAACCCCTCAGGGCGCTTGCGGTCAAAAAAACCGGAGTATGACTGGTTTGACGCGAATTTTCAGCTAAGCGCTTGAAAACACGATTTAATTCGTTCGGCAGCCTCAATGCAGGCGGATTGCTCCGCGACGAGCGCAATTCGGACACGTCCTGCCCCCGGGTTTACGCCGTTGACTGCTCGAGACAAATATTGGCCCGGTAACACCTTAACGTTGCAGAGGCGCATGAGGTTCTGCGTAAATTGTTCATCATCAATGGGTGTCTCAGGCCATAAATAGAAGCTTGCGGCGGGGGCTGTGATCGGCCAAACAGGCGCAAGGGTTTGAATAAACGCTTGGGTTTTTGTTCGATACAAGGCGCGATTAAGAATAACGTGGTCTTCGTCCGACCAAGCCAGCGCGCTCAGTTTTTGCGTGTGCACGGGCATCGCACTGCCATGATAGGTCCGGTACAGCAAAAATTGTCGGATCAGGTCCGCATCACCAGCGGCATAACCGGACCGCAGGCCAGGCAGGTTTGAGCGTTTTGATAAGCTATTGAAGGCAAGGCATTGTTTAAAGTCGGTATTGCCCATGGCGGCCGCTGCCTGAAGAAGGCCCACGGGAGGGGATGCTTCGTCGGCATAGATCTCGGAGTAACATTCGTCAGCAATGAGGATGACGTCATGCTCTATCGCTTTGCGAATCAGGTTCTGTAGATCTTGCTCTGTCATCAATGCGCCATGCGGATTGCCGGGATTACACAGGTATAACATCCCCACGCGCGCCCAGGTTTCATCATCAATTTCGTTAAAATTGGGTTTGAAACCCTGGCTGGGGGGGCAGTCGATGTAATGTGGCGTAGTTCCTGCCAGCAGGGCGGCGCCTTCGTAAATTTGGTAGAAAGGGTTTGGGAGTAAGGTCAGCGGCTTTGTTTGAGGCCGACTCAAAGCTTGCGCGACGGCAAATAGGGCTTCACGGGTTCCATTCACCGGCAGTATCTGATGATCGGGGTCAGGGTGGGCGGGCGAAAAACGATTGCGGAGAAACCCGGCTATGGCATGCCTAAGTTGATCGGTGCCTTTGGTTGGTGGATACGTTTTTAAGCTTTGCTTCGCCATGTCGCCCTGTTTTAAAAACTCGATAAGGAACTCAGGGGGTTCATGTTGTGGCTCACCCATTGCGAGCGAGATGAAGCGCTGGTCAGCGGGTTGCACCGACTTCAATAACTGATTTAAGCGATCGAAGGGGTAGGGGTTTAATCGGGCCAAATTGGGATTCATGCAGAAATCCTTTGAATGTGCTGGTCGAGTTCAGCTTGAATCGATTTCGAGAGCTGGGCCTCAGCATCGGGATCGTTCATTGGTAACCCACTGCGGGTAACAATGTGGAAGACGTCCTCTACGCGTTCACCGAGGGTTGTGATTTTAGCGGCCTGAATCTGAATGTGGTGGGCCTGAAAGACTCGGGCCAGCTTCGCCAGTAATCCAGGTCGGTCTGCGGCAACAACCTCGAGCACAGTGAAGGATTCATTGGCGCGGGAGTCGATCGAAATTTGGGTTCGAGCGTTAAATTCTTTCAGAATTCTAGGCGTGCGACGGGCGGAGACTTTAAAGTCATCGCCTGCCTTAATTGCTTGGTTGATGGTCTGGCGAACACTATTCAGCCTGTTCTCACGGCTCTGCTGGCTCAGCGGTTGGGTCTCGAGCACGTCGAAGGTGTAGTCTGTTCGACCTTTGGTATTGCCAGGTATGCGAGCATCAACGATGTTCATGCCTAATTGGTCAAAGGCGGACACAATGGCAAAAAATAGTGGTTGATCCGATGGCAGATGAATAAAAACATGCGTCACGCCCGAATCGGTTGTGAGCCGTGATTGGCTGTCTTCGATGAGAATGAGCGGCCCGGTTGCAGGATCATAAGCGTCGAGGGATTCGGTATGGTTAATGATGTTGAGCTCTGATTCGCGCAGGAAGTAGTCATCGTCTAGGCCTGCCCACAGTGCGCGCACGCGGTCGATTGCGATGCCTTTCGCGGTGAGTTTGGCGCTTGCGCGCAATTGCACTTGGGCTAAGTAGTCTTCTCGATCGATCATATTGTCAACGCCAAGCCGTAGGACTCTTTTCGTCTCGAGGTAGAGTTGGCTCATTAGGGAGTCACGCCAGCTATTCCAAAGCGTTGGGTTGGTGGCATTGATGTCCGCTACAGTCAGGGCGTAGAGGTAATCTAGTCTGACCTGGTCCCCCATTTGTTCAGCAAAGTCTCGGACCACATCCGGGTCGAAAATATCTTTGCGTTGGGCTGTTGTCGACATGAGTAGGTGGTTTTTGACCAGCCAGCAAACTAAATTGGTATCCCAAGTTCCCAATTGGTGACGGACACAAAAAGCGCTTGCGATATCAATACCCAGCTCTGAATGATCGCCACCTTTGCCTTTCGCAAGGTCATGGAAAAAGCCTGCAATGTATAGCAGTTCAATTTTCGGCAAACGATGATGAATGTGCGCGGCGATAGGGAACTCTTGCTGCTGATTTTTATAACGGAACCGCCGCATGTTGCGAACGACCTGTAAGGTATGCGCATCAACGGTATAAATGTGAAATAAATCGAACTGCATTTGCCCTACAACACGTTCAAATTCCGGCAAGTAGGCGCCCAGAATACCGTAGCGATTCATTCGACTAAGTTGGGAAAAAAGATGGTGTTCAACCCGCAGCAGGTTCAAAAACAGGGTGGTTGCAATATTGCTCTGCCTGAACGCATCATCGATTTGTGCGGCAGATGTTTGAGCCTGCCGAATGGTACTCGCTCGAATGCCTTTGAGCTCGGGTGTTTCGCCCAGGATAACGAACATCTCAAGTAAAGCCTCGGGATTGCGCTCAAATATATCGGCTTGGGTGACTTCCAAGTAGTGGTTATTGGTTTGAAATCGCTCATTGATTTGGATGGGTTTGTTTCGTCTGCCACCCTGAACAACTTGCTCATCGAAATCCTGAAGGATGAGCTCATTGATCGTGCTGACGGACTTTGCAAAACGATAGTAATCTTGCATGAATTGCTCAACCGCCAGTTGCGCGCCATCGTGATAACCCAATGCGAGGGCTACTTTTCTTTGATTGTCAAAAAACAACCGGTTTTCATCCCGGCCAAGGAGATCGTGCAGCACGAAGCGGACTTTCCAAAGAAAAGCGCGGGCATCTATGATCTTATCGGCTTCTTCAGGCTCCAAAAAATTCGCGTCTACGAGCGCGTTAAACGCGCTGGTTTGATGGTGAAACTGAGCAATCCATAAGATCGTCTGGATATCCCGAAGTCCGCCAGGCGCGGTTTTTAAATTGGGCTCCAAGCTGTATTCGGTGTGATTGGACTTGGCATGTCGGTCTTGCTGCTCAGTATATTTGGCTTGGAAGAAGCTCTTGGTCTTCCAGCCGGTTTTGGGTCGTAACTTTAAGCGCAATTGTTGAAGAAGGTGCTGTGCGCCACAAACTGCTCTTGCGTCTAGCAGGGCGGTCATGATGGTTACATCGTGTTTAGCTTGATGAAGGGACTCTTTGACCGATCGAACGCTGTGCCCAACTTCCAAACCAATATCCCAAAGCAGGGCAAGGAAGGATTGAATGTTTGAGCTATGGTGTTGCGCGTTGGCTCGTTCAATGAGGATCAGGAGATCAATGTCAGAATTAGGCAACAGCTCACCGCGACCATAACCGCCGACGGCAACCAACGAAATCCTGCTTTTTCTCAGGCTTGACAAATTTTCGTCCCAGCTGAAGCGTTGCCAGCAAAGGCTCAAGATGTGATCGATAAACGCAGCACGGGCTTTGATCAACTGCGAAACGCACACCCCATTGTCGAAGTCCGTGTGCTGTTGTGCTCGAAAATCAGCCAGTGCAGACTTTAAGATGGGTAGGGGAGTCTTGCTCGCAGCAACCGCGTGAGCCAGTGCCGCAAAATCCGGACTAACCGACTCGAGGGAGATCATCGTCGCTACGGTGAGTCAGGATTTCATAGCCCGTATCGGTTACCAAGATAGTATGTTCCCACTGCGCGGTTAATTGATGATCTTTGGTCACTACGGTCCATTGATCGGGGAGCAGCTTCACGGCCGCCTTGCCGGCATTAATCATAGGCTCGATGGTGAAAATCATTCCGGGCTGCAGTGTCATACCCGTTCCTGCCCGGCCGTAATGTAGTACCTGAGGCTCATCGTGAAATACGCGACCGATGCCGTGACCGCAGTATTCGCGAACGATTGAGAACCGGTGCTTTTCCGCAAAGCCTTGAATAGCACAGCCAATGTCTCCCAGTTGCGCGCCAGGCTTAACCGCTGCAATACCAAGGTTTAGGCTCTGCTTACAGGTCTGGACTAGGCGTTCGCCGCGAACCGTGCCATTACCCACAACGAATGTTTTGCTGGTGTCGCCGTGAAAGCCGTCCTTGATGAGGGTTACATCAATATTAATAATATCGCCATCTTTTAAAATTTTTTCATCCGATGGGATACCGTGGCATACAACGTGATTAACCGATGTGCAGATGGACTTCGGGAATCCTCGGTAGTTAAGCGGTGCCGGCGTCGCTTTTTGGTGATCAATGGTATAGCGGTGGCAGATCCGGTCAAGCTCGCCCGTGCTGACTCCTGGGGTGATATGTGCGGCGATCATTTCCAGCTGTTCTGCCGCCAGAGCGCCAACTACACGCATTTTTTCAATCTCTGCCGCTGTTTTGATGTTGACCACGATCGCCTCCTTTTACGAAGCAGCAGTATAACAGGCGGCTAGCGCTATGGCAGGCTAAATCATTGGTTTAATGCGTCAAATATGGTATAAAGCGCGCCGCGGAAACGTAAATCGGGGTGAAAGCAAACGCCTTCATCTTAAATCAGCACACACATCGTCACGGATTGCGGGTGCCTTCGGGTTGCAGTCTGGGATGTGTGGAAGCCCAACCCATACAAATTGGAGACATCATGGCTCAAGTCAACATGCGTGACCTGCTAGAAGCAGGCGTCCACTTCGGACATCAAAAGCGATATTGGAACCCTAAAATGGGTGAGTTTATCTTTGGTGCCCGCAACGATATTCATATTATCAACCTAGAAAAAACCGTACCGGCGTTCGAAGAAGCTTTAGCGTTCGTCGCGTCTCTTGCGGCGAAAAAGAACAAAGTACTCTTCGTTGGCACAAAACGCAGCGCTAGTAAAATCGTTAAAGAAGAAGCGGCTCGGTGCGGCATGCCCTATGTCGACAAACGCTGGTTAGGCGGCATGCTGACGAACTATAAAACTATTCGACAATCCATCCGTCGATTACGGGATCTCGAAGAGCAGAGCACCGATGGTACCTTTACAAAACTCACCAAGCATGAAGCCTTAACGCGACAACGGTTACTCGAGAAGCTCGAAAGCAGTCTCGGTGGGATCAAAAATATGGGCGGTTTGCCGGATGCGATTATCATTGTTGACGTGGATCATGAAAAGATCGCCGTGACGGAAGCCAAAACGCTAGGCATTCCGGTTGTCGCAATTGTGGATACCAATAGCAATCCAGACAATGTGGACTATCTGATACCGGGCAATGATGATGCGATTCGGTCAGTCCGGTTATTTATGAGCACGTTTGCCGATGCGGTTTTAGAGGCTAAGGGTCAATCTAACGTGGTCGAGAGCGATTTTGTCGAAGTTGCTGAAGCGGACGCTGTGACGCCAGAAGTCGCTGATGTTGCAGAGGTAGCTGCCGGCGACGCGCCTGCAGCAGATGCGCCTGTTGAAGACGCCGTCGCGCCAGAAGCAGCACCAGAAAGTGCTGTTGAGGAAGCGACGCCAGAGGTGGTTGCTGCTGATGCGGCATCAGAAGAAGCTAAACCAGCTTAAGCGTCATACATTCGAGCAGGTACGCACGATAATAGAAACAATCGAAAGCGGTCGTTGAGATCGCTTTTTTTGAGAAGAAAATTAAGGAAGGGATATGGCGGCAGTGACAGCAGCGATGGTCAAGGAGCTGAGAGAGCGCACTGGACTTGGTATGATGGATTGTAAAAAGGCCCTGGTTGAATCCGATGGTGACATGGATCTCGCAATCGACAATTTAAGGAAGTCCAGCGGTATGAAGGCCGCAAAAAAAGCCTCCCGAACAGCCGCTGATGGTTTGATTCGGATCCGGATGGACGGCGAGCAAGGTCTGATGGTCGAAGTAAACTGCGAAACAGATTTTGCAGCCAAGGATGAAAACTTTATTAACTTTGCTGATCAGGTGACCGCGGCGATGTTTGAAGCCCAGTCTGTTGACGTTGAAAGCCTTATGGCATCAGGGTTTGAGGCAACGCGGGAATCTCTCGTGCAGAAGATTGGTGAAAACTGTAGTGTTCGCCGGGGTCAGATCTATCAAGGCCAGGTTGCATCCTACTTGCACACGAACGGTAAAATTGGGGTGCTGGTGCACTTGCAAGGCGGCGACGACGCTTTGGGGCGCGACTTGGCGATGCACATTGCCGCTGCAAATCCTCAGGTTGTGGCGCCAGCGGATGCGGGCCAAGATATCTTGGATAAAGAGCGTGAAATATATACGGCCCAGGCGGCGGAGAGCGGCAAGCCGGCTGATATCGTAGCGAAAATGGTTGAAGGTCGGGTCAAGAAGTTTTTGGCTGAGATCAGTTTGACCGAACAAGCTTTTGTAAAAGATAGCGACCTTAAAATCAGTGCGCTGCTGAAACAGCATGATGCAGAAGTTCTCGCCTTCGTGCGTTACGAAGTAGGCGAAGGGATTGATAAAGAAGAAGTGGATTTCGCGGCAGAGGTCGCGCAACAATTGTCTTGAGACCGAATTATGCCCTCAAAAAAACCGACGCCTAAATACGAGCGAATCCTACTCAAGCTGAGCGGAGAAGCGCTGGGAAAGAATGGTGTTGGAATTGATCCAAAAGTCCTGGACCGAACGGCGTTAGAGATTGGTCAGCTCGTCGGTATTGGAATCCAAATCGGTATCGTCATAGGGGGTGGTAACCTCTTTCGGGGCGCCGAGCTCAGCGCTGCAGGCCTTGATCGGGTGACTGGTGACCATATGGGGATGCTCGCCACGGTGATGAACGCCCTCGCGATGCGAGATGCCTTGGAGCGCGCGAATATTCAAACAGTCGTGATGTCAGCCATCCCGATGAGTGGTGTGGTCGAACATTACGATCGAAGGCTTGCCATACGACACCTGGAAGAGGGTGACGTGGTGATCTTCTCATCGGGCACAGGCAATCCCTTTTTTACAACAGATTCCGCAGCTTGCCTTCGGGGCATCGAAGTCGATGCCGATATTGTTCTGAAAGCCACCAAAGTTGATGGCATCTACTCCGCGGATCCCGTGACGGATCCGCACGCTACCCGGTTTACATCCGTTACTTATGATGAGATCTTAGAGCAACAATTAGGGGTCATGGATCTGACCGCAATTTGTCTTGCGCGGGATAATGGTATGCCTTTACGGGTATTCCAACTCGACAAGCAAGATGCGCTGCTGAATGCGGTGGTGGGTGAAGGCGAGGGAACGCTCGTTGTGCCAAAAAAAGCAGAGGAGATGGCTGAATGATCGAGGAAATCAGGCAGGATGCGGAAGAACGCATGAAGAAGAGCCTGGCTGCCCTTGAGGTTGCCTTCGCTCGGATTCGAACGGGCCGCGCGCATCCCAGCTTTTTAGATTCAGTGAACGTTGATTATTACGGTAATGTTACAGCGCTTAGACAAATGGCGAACGTCAATGTTGAGGAAGGTCGCTCGCTCGTTATCGTGCCTTGGGAGCGTTCCATGATCCCGGTGATCGAAAAAGCAATTTTGAAATCAGATCTGGGCGTGAACCCTTCTAGCAGCGGCGAAAGTATTAGAATCTCGATGCCGCCCTTGACAGAAGAAAACCGTCGAGACCTAGCAAAAATTGCGCGCTCAGAAGCCGAAAATGCTCGGATCTCGATTCGGAATATCCGTCGAGATGCCAATAACGATGTCAAAGACTTCCTCAAAGAAAAGGAAATCAGCGAGGACGAAGCTCGGCGCGGCGAAGATCAGATTCAAAAATTGACTGATGAAATGATAAAGCAAGCGGATAAGCTGTTGGCCGGCAAAGAGAACGACTTGATGGCGCTCTAGGGCCCGTCGTCAGCACTCATGCTCAAAACTAGAATCTTGACCGCCCTCGTGATCGCACCGATTGCGCTTCTGGGTTTGTTTTATCTCTCGGTACCAAATTTCAAATGGTTTTTATTACTGATTCTCATGGTGTCCGGTTGGGAATGGGCAAATTTTGCGCGTCTTCAGCCGTTGGGTCGGGTCGTTTATGCCAGTGGTTTAGGCGCATTGTTTTTTGTCTCGAGCAATTTTTTGATGCCTTGGCTCGCTGCCGCTGTTTTATGGTGGGTCACCGCTTTATGGCTCATCGTTCAATATCCATCTCAGTCAACGCGCTGGCAGCGGCCGGATGTGATTGGACTCATTGGCGTCGTGACCCTGATTCCGTGTGGGCTCAGCTTAGTGTGGTTGAAAGCGCAGAGTGATGCCGCAACGGTACTGCTTCTGCTCTTGATCTTGATTTGGGCGGCGGATATCGGCGCCTATTTTGTTGGCAGGCGCTTTGGCCAACGAAAGCTATTGCCCAATGTCAGTCCTGGAAAGACCGTTGAGGGGTTAGTCGGTGGCTTGTTGATCGCGGTCACCGCAGGGTTTGCAACGCTTGAGCTGATGCCAAAAGTTGATGGCCGCGCATTGGGATACGGTGGTTGGCTATTGCTGTTTGTGAGTGTCGGACTAATTTCTGTTTTAGGCGATTTAACTCTGTCTATGTTTAAGCGGAGCCGAGGCATCAAAGACTCTAGTCAATTGCTGCCTGGTCATGGCGGGTTTTTGGATCGCCTGGATAGCCTGTTTTCGGCCGCGCCGATCTATTGCGGTGTCCTGTATTTGACCGCGAGCCTTAAATGATGCTCAAGCGCATTACGATACTAGGTTCCACTGGATCCATTGGTCAAAGCACGCTGAAAGTGTTGGCAACGCAACCCGACTACCAAGTCTTTGCGCTCACAGCAAACGAAAATGTCGATCTGTTACTCGGACAATGCCAACAGTTTAAGCCGGAGTTTGCGGTATTGGGTAGGCCGGCTTTGGCGCAAGATCTCGCGGTTAAATTGCAAGCCCTAGGGCTTGCAACAAAAGTGTTAAGCGGTCCAGCGGCACTGGTTCAAGTCGCCGCGGATCCTGCTGTGACCCATGTCATGGCGGCCATTGTCGGGGGCGCAGGCCTTGCACCAAGCTTTGCAGCTGCCGATGCTGGCAAGGTCATTTTATTGGCTAACAAAGAAGCCTTGGTGATGGCCGGCGCAATATTTATGGATGCTGTCGCGCGATCGAATGCCACGCTGTTGCCCGTGGATAGCGAGCACAACGCTATTTTTCAGTGCCTTGGACAATCATCTCATGTTGGCAAGGGGGTTCAGAGAATTCTGCTTACTGGCTCCGGCGGACCCTTTTTGGATACGCCGCTTGCAGCCCTAGATCAGGTAACACCTGATGACGCCTGTCGGCACCCGAATTGGGATATGGGGCGAAAAATCTCTGTTGATTCGGCGACGATGATGAACAAGGGATTAGAGTTGATCGAAGCCTGTTGGTTATTCGATGTGCCGCCTGAGAAAATCGAGTTCGTGATACACCCCCAGAGCATTGTGCATTCCATGGTTGAGTTTGTTGATGGATCAGTGGTTGCACAACTGGGTCAGCCTGACATGAGGACGCCCATCGCGCACGTCTTAGCCTTTCCGGAACGCGTCGGCGCAGGGGTTGCCGGATTAGATTTTAGCAAGCTCACGGCGCTGGAGTTTCGATCGCCAGAGCTGAGTCGATTTCCTGTTTTAAGCATGGCGCGCAGTGTGGCGAGTGGGCCGAAAAGTCTTGCGATTACTTTCAATGCCGCCAATGAGGTGGCCGTTGAGGCCTTTTTGGCAGAACGGTTATCGTTTTTAAATATCAGCATCGTGATCAAGGCAGCGCTGGATGCGGCAGAGACCCCGGAACTCCATAGCCTCGATGATGTCCTAGCTTGTGACACAGCAGCAAGGGCGCTGACCCGGCGGATTCTGACCAGCCTATGATTGAATTTTTACAAAGCGTGTTGGCACTCATTGTCACAATTTCGATTTTGGTGACGGTGCACGAATTCGGGCATTTTTATGTCGCTAAAAGATGTGGCGTGCACGTTGAGCGGTTCAGTGTTGGTTTTGGCAAAGTTTTATTTCGCCTTCAAGGCAAACCGCCCAAACTTGATAAAATGAATGCGCTGCAGGGCGCGCAAACTGTGAGTAATGAAGCGCTCGCGGGCACCGAGTATTGCATCGCGATGATCCCCTTAGGCGGCTACGTCAAAATGTTAGATGAACGGGATACGTTTGTGGCGGATGATCTGCTGGATTTTGCGTTTAACCGAAAAGCGTTGTGGCAACGAACGTTGATCGTTGCGGCCGGGCCCTTGGCGAATTTTATACTGGCATTTTTTCTCTACTGGGTCTTGTTTGTTGCGGGGGTTTCGGGCATCGCGCCAATCTTGGGTGAGCCGTTGCCCGGTAGTGCAGCTGAGCGCGCCGGCTTGACCGCAGGGGTTGAAATCCTAAGCGTTGACGCCAAAGCAACGGAAACCTGGTCTGACGTGAACCTTGCGCTATTTGATCGTTTGGGCGATACCGGTGCAATCGGCATGACCGTTCGGCCTCAGGCTGGGCTTAGTAACGTGCAAGTTTTATCGCTTCCGATTGCTCGATTCTTGGCAGGTGAAGATGAGCCGAGGCCGGCAGCAGCCCTAGGATTGGGCTTGTTTCAGCCGGTTATTGCGCCTGTTTTGGGTGATGTCTCATCGGGGAGTCCTGCGGATATTGGCGGACTAAAAGCCGGCGATCAGGTGATCATGGCGGATGGCATTGCCTTAGATGCGTGGTCTGATTTTGTGACCTTGGTGCAGGCGCGCGCTGGGCAGCGCGTTTCATTGCGGGTTAAACGCGGGCAGAGTGATCTGTACCTCGAGGTCACGCCAGAGGCGGTTGCTACCTCTGATGGCACAATCGGTCGGATTGGGGTCGCGCTTGGACCTCAGCAATGGCCTTCGTCAATGCAGCGATTGACCCGAGCGCCGTTTTATACCGCTTGGTTACCGGCCCTCAACAAGACCTTTGACATGACCCGGTTCACTGTTGAGAGTATCGGGAAAATGTTGCAGGGCTTGGTTTCAACGCGCAATCTTTCCGGACCGATTACCATTGCTAAAATAGCGAATCAAACAGCTGTCAATGGTTTAGAGAGTTTTCTTGGGTTTATTGCGTTAGTGAGCATTAGCTTGGGGGTGCTGAATTTATTACCCATCCCGATGCTCGATGGTGGTCATCTCTTGTATTTTCTCATTGAAGGCGTCACGGGGAAACCGGTCTCAGAGCGGATACAGACCTGGGGATTGCAAATTGGCATGGTCTTTCTTGTAGGAATCATGATGCTAGCCTTCTATAATGATCTTCTCAGATTATGATTGGGCTACTGTGAAGATCGTTGCTTTTAAATCTTTTATTCGTTCGGGCGTGTGCGCCTTACTGCTGTGTGGTGTGATCCAGGCCCAGGCCTTTGTGATCTCTGATGTTCGCGTGGAAGGGTTGCAGCGTATCGGTGCTGGCGCTGTGTTCGGCGCGATTCCCTTTAATGTGGGCGATGAGGTGGATGACGACGGTCTCCGACAGATTATTCGAGCCTTATTCCGGACCGAAAATTTTGACGATGTTCAGGTCGGGCGCGATGGCAATGTATTGCTGATTATCGTGAGTGAGCGCCCCACAATCGAAACGATCGAAATTGACGGCAATAAGGCCATTAAAAGCGAGGCATTGCTAGACGGATTAAGCGGTGCGGGCTTATCTGAAGGCGAAATTTTCAAAAAAGTCACGTTGGATCAAATGGGCGCCGAGCTTGAAAGGCAGTACGTGATCCAGGGTCGTTACGATGCCAAAATCGCAACCGAGGTCGAAAACTTACCGCGTAATCGAGTGGGAATCAAAATTGAAGTTGATGAGGGCAGTGTGTCCGGTATTCGGCACATCAATATCGTGGGCAATCGGGTTTTTGACGACGCAACCTTAAGAGAACTTTTTGAGTTGCAGCTCCCAAGTTTGTTGTCGTTCTATACGAAAGATGCGCAGTATTCTCGTGAAAAGCTGAAAGGCGATTTAGAAAACCTTGAATCTTACTACTTGGATCGGGGGTATTTGAATTTTGAGGTTGAGTCGACCCAAGTGGCCATAGCGCCCAATATGGAAGATGTCTACATCACGATTAATGTTGAAGAAGGGCAACAATTCAAGGTGGGTCAAGTCGAAATATCTGGTGAACTTCACGACATCCCGGAAGCCTCTATTCGACAACTGATCTTATCGCGCGAAGGACAGATTTATTCAAGAGAGCTCATGACCGCCTCGGAAGAACGCATCGAGATGATTTTAGGTAATGCCGGCTATACCTTTTCCAGTGCAACGGGTAATCCAGCCCTATCTGAAGACGGTGAGACGGTTGTGGTTCGGTTCTTTGTGGATGCCGGCAACCGAGCCTATGTTCGCAGAATTTCTTTTCGCGGCAATACTTTGACGCAAGATGAGGTATTGCGGCGAGAACTCCGTCAGATGGAAGGTGGTTGGGCCTCCAATGCTTATATTGAAGCCTCGAAAGTCCGGCTCGAGCGGCTTGGTTTCTTTAAAGAGGTCAACGTTGAAACGCCTGCGGTTGTCGGTGTCGAAGATCAAATCGATGTTGAATATACCGTAGAAGAACAACCATCAGGTGCAATCTCAGCAACCTTTGGTTATGCGCAAGATTTTGGCGCTATCCTGGGCTTATCTTATCAAGAGTCCAATGTGTTTGGTTCGGGCAACTCGTTTAATGTGTCTGTTAATCGCAGCTCCTACCAAACGTCCTATAACCTATCGTTTTTTGATCCGTACTTCACGGTAGATGGCGTGAGTCGGGGCTACTCGATTTTTTATCGCAGCACATCCTATGACGAACGAAATATTGCACGTTTTTCAACCGATTCTCTTGGCGCAACGGTTAATTTCGGCTATCCGATTAACGAGGTTTCGAGGATCAATTTTTCAGTGGGCGCTGAAAATACTAATATTAAAGAGGGGATTTTCCCCTCCCAAGAAATTTCGAGATTTTTGTCAAAGGAAGGGAACGACTTTTCTCTCGTAACAGTGTCGGCAGCCTACACGATGTCAGCTCTGAATCGAGGACTCTTGCCAACGGCCGGACGCGCTCAAACTTTGTCGTTCGAGGCGACCGTACCAGGCAGTCAGCTCGAATTCTATCGAATCAATTATTCAGGGCAGATCTTTTTCCCGCTGACCAAGCTGTTTACGCTTCGGCTTAGAACCGATCTTGGTTATGGCGGCACGTTTGGCGGCACAGAAACGTATCCGTTTTATAAGCATTTCTATGCGGGCGGGATGGGCTCGGTTCGAGGGTACGAGAGTAACACGCTCGGACCCCGCACCACGCGATCACCGAACGATCAATATGGCGAGCCCGACCCTTTGGGTGGGAATGTCTTGATTGAGACGAGTGCCGAGATACTCTTTCCATTGCCGTTTGTTGAGGATCAGCGTCAGTTGAAGTCGGCGTTGTTCGTCGATGCAGGTAACGTTTTCAACACCAATTGCCCTGAAATCGCCGTTTATTGCCTGAGTCCTTCAGACGGCGAGTTACGGTATTCTGCCGGCTTGTCAGTGACCTGGATAACCGGGTTTGCGCCTATCAGTTTTGCGATCTCTTATCCGTTTAATCGACGAGATGGCGATGAGGGTGAGTCATTCCAGTTCGAATTGGGACGAACTTTTTAAACACTCTGTAGTCTAATAATTTGAATCCCGCCTCAGGGTATGACACTATTCGCGACGCGAGAGATATCCCTGAATTTTGGGAAGGGTTGCAACCAACCTGGCCTAGTGACATGGGTCAGAATTTTGAACAAAGCGCTGATGAAATCAGTTGTGCGAAGGAGATACGTTGTGCGATTTAACAAATTAATGAGCTTGGTTTTAGTATTAATGGCAACCTCATTCGGTTCGCTTTCCGTTCAGGCAGAAATGAAAATAGCCGTGGTTGATGTTGATCGAGCCGTCGCTGGATCTGAAGCCGCCCAAAAGTTACTGCGTCAGCTTCAGGAAGAGTTCAAAACGGACGAAGACACGATTAAGAAGATTCAAACTGAAGCGGCTGAGCTTCTGCAGAAAATGCAGAAGGATGCGGATGTGATGAGTGAGGATGAAAAACGTCGAGTCCAGCAAGAGATCGAATCGCTCAATAATGACTTCGTCTATCAGCGTCAAAAGCTTCAAAAAGAAGTCGCTGCCCGTCAGGGTGAGCTGTTTATTGGTACCGAAGAAAAGGTGCGCAAAGCGATTGAGGACCTCGTTTTAGAGAACGACTACGATATGATTTTGCCTCGCGCCGCAGCCTTATATGTCGGTGATCTCTACGACGTCACGCGTAAAGTGACCGAGAAGTTAAATCAAGCTGCGACGGCTCAGTAAGAGGCTTGTCGATAGAACGCCCATTGCTGGAAACCACCCTAGCGGGAATTGGTGAGCAATTTGGACTGACGGTAGTCGGTGATGGGCGTGTCAGAATTACCGGTATTGCAGCGCTTGATGAAGCAGGCCCGGAAGATCTCACATTTTTGTTTAGCCCCAAATACCAGAATCGACTGCCTGCTTGCAAAGCTGGGGCGGTTGTCGTTCCCCCAAAGTTTGCGACTGCTTTAACCGGGTCCGGCCTGATTGCAGAACAACCGCGCCTAGCATGGGCAAGAATTGCGACACTGTTTGATGTTAGCGAAGCTTGGCCGGATATCCATCCGACAGCACAAATTGACGAAACTGCGGAACTCGCACCGGGCGTCTCGATTGGTCCGAACGCGGTTGTGCGCGGCGGTGCGGTCCTCGGGGCCAACGTGGCTATAGGGTCTGGTGTGGTCGTGGGCGAAAACGTGCAGATTGGCGATGGCACTCATATTCATGCAAATGTGGTCCTGTATCACCAGATCCATATCGGTCGCCATTGCATCATCCATGCGAACGCCGTGATCGGAGCAGATGGATTCGGCTTTGAGTTTGATCCCGCGACGGGTGGTCTGGTTAAGATACCCCAAGTTTTTGGGGTAAAGATTGGTGACCAGGTCGAGCTCGGCGCTGGCACAACGATAGATAGAGGCGCATTGACGGACACTGAAGTTGGCGATGGTGTAAAGATTGATAATCAAGTGCAGATTGGCCACGGCACAAAAGTCGGTGCGAACACAGTCATATCGGGTGCGACGGCGATTGCGGGAAGCACAAGGATCGGGCGGTATTGTATGATTGGCGGCGCCGTGGGCATCATCGACAACCTCACCATTTGTGATCGAGTTGAAATCACCGCGATGAGTCTTGTGACGCAATCGATCGGCGAGCCGGGGCGGTATAGTTCAGGCACGGGATTAATGTCCAGCAGGCATTGGAAGCGCAGTGTCGTGGTCTTTAGGAAACTTGATGATCTTTATAAGCGGCTGCGCAAATTAGAGTCTTAGTAAACCGCGATTGATCGGTTCCTTCAATTATATAAGCAATGATCGCATCTTAAACAATGGATCGCGTCCTATTCGGCAATGGAGCAGTTATGGAAACAACGGACATTTGGAAATTATTGCCGCATCGATACCCCTTTTTGTTGGTGGATCGCGTCATTGAAATCGTTGATGACAAACGAATTGTCTGCATCAAAAATGTCACTATTAACGAGCAGGTCTTCACGGGTCATTTTCCCGATACACCGGTTTTCCCCGGTGTGATGATCGTTGAAGCGCTCGCTCAGGCTGCGGGTATTCTGGCATTTGCCTCGCGTGGCAGAACCCTTGATGACGGCTACATCTATTATTTGGCGGGCACGGATAAGACGAAGTTTAAAAGTTCTGTGGTCCCGGGAGACCAGATCCGATTGGAAGTTGATATCATCAATCTCAGGAGCCATTGGATGAAAGCTCAAGGTAAAGCGTATGTCGGTGATCGATTGGCATGCTCGACTCTGCTGACGTGCGCTGAACAGAAAGCGAGTTAATCCAAAAGGTGGCGCTCGAGTCGGTGAGCCACTATGTCCTTGTCGCAGGTGAGCCGTCTGGCGATGCGCTCGGCGCAGACCTAATAACGGCAATCAGAGCCGAGCAGCCTAATGCGAAGTTTTCAGGTGTCGGCGGTCAGTTGATGCAAGCGGCTGGGCTCGATGCCTGGTTCGATATTGAAACATTGTCCGTCAATGGCTTTGTCGGGCCGCTTCTGAAATTACCAACGCTTATCAGCCTGCTTTGGCAGCTTCGCCATCGTTGTTTAGCGCTGCAGCCTGCAGCTTTTATTGGGGTCGATTTCAATTTTTTTAATCTTTTGTTAGCGGGCTTGCTCAAGCGCGCTCAAATCCCCACAGTCCATTATGTCTCCCCATCCGTCTGGGCCTGGCGTAAGGGCCGCATCCATTCGATTAAGCGCCGGGTCGACCTGATGCTGACGCTCTATCCGTTTGAGACGGAGATCTATGAGCAGTTCGGTATCCCGGTGCGCTTTGTGGGGCATCCAAAGGCGCAATTAATAGAGAATGACGATCGTTGGGCGCGAAATGCCAACGCGCGCACAGCTCTGGCCATTGCACCGCAAGAGCAGGTAATTGCACTCTTACCGGGCAGTCGGCGTAGCGAAGTTGCATCCATGATGCCCGCTTATTTGGAAGCCGCGAAGCAATTGTTGCTGACTCGCTCAGTTCGATTTTTTGTGGCGGCGGCTAATCCGGCAAGGGCCCAGGAGATACGTGATTTGATTCAAGCCTCTGGTGCCACGGATTTTATTCAGGTCGAGGTTGGCAACGCGTTAACCGTGATGGCGGCAAGCGATGCAGTTATGGTCAATTCTGGTACGGCTACCCTCGAAGCAATGCTGCTTCGAAAACCCATGGTTATGGCCTACCGATTGGGCCCGATGACCTATTGGTTGGTATCAAGGATGGTTGGGGCGAGACATTTTGCCCTGCCGAATATCTTGGCAGGTGAGGCGCTGGTTGAGGAGTTGATTCAGGACAAGGTAACCGGACCCAATCTGGCGACAGCCCTGGAGCGGCTTTTAGATCACCCGGAGCCGATTAAGCTGCAAGTAGCTTTTGATGTTATTCACGAGTCTCTTAAAGGCGATCTGAGGCTGCAAGCGGCGCAACCAATCATCGCGTTAGCGGCGAGTCGGCAAAGCCTATGATGGGCCTGCGGATTGTGGGCTTAGACGAAGTGGGCCGTGGTCCCATTGCGGGGCCTGTCGTGGCCGCTGCGGTGATCCTAGATCGGGCGCGGCCCATCACCGGTCTGAAAGACTCGAAAGCCTTGTCGGAAGGTAATCGTCGTCGTTTGGATGAGCGCATTAAACACAACGCCACGGCTTGGGCAATCGGGCGAGCGGAAGTTGAAGAAATTGATGCGCTCAATATTTTACAAGCCAGTTTGTTGGCGATGTCACGGGCTTTTGATCGTCTCAAGGTGTCTCCAGAATTGGCTTTGGTTGATGGTAATCGGTTGCCGAAGGTTTCATGTGTCGGCCGCTGGATCGTAAAGGGCGATCAGTTTGTTGGCGCGATTCAGGCAGCGTCCATCATCGCCAAGGTTGCTCGGGATGCAGAAATGATTGCCTTAGATGGTCACTTCCCAGGTTATGGGTTTGCAGCCCACAAGGGGTACCCCACTTTGAAACATCGCGCAGCCCTCAGCGTGCTCGGATTAACGCCGCATCATCGGCGGACCTTTGCGCCTTGTCGATCGATGCTTGCCTTGGAGACGCTTTGAGAGGCGCTGCAACGTGATAGTATGCAGGGGCAAAGACGGTGTAGCACAAGGACAATACAATGGAAATTAAACGGCTAAAAACCAACCCAAGAATGAGTCAAGCGGTCGTCTATGGGGGCTTGTTGACGACTGCCGGGCAGGTTGCAAAGCTTACTGCTGGTGGATCGGTCGCTGAACAGGCGCAGGAAATCTTGTCAGAAATCGATGTCTTGCTGGCCGCTGCAGGTACCGATAAATCCAAGTTGTTAACGGCTCAAATCTGGTTGTCGGACATCAACGATTTTTCCGAATTCAACGTGGTTTGGGATGCATGGGTTATCCCCAGCGCGTCCCCAACTCGGGCCTGTGTCGAGTCGAAGCTGGTGGTGCCGGCGTTAAAGGTAGAAGTCGCGGTCACCGCGGCTGTCGAATAAGGAGACCAAAATGCAAGTCGCTGAACAATTAATTGTAGAACAAATCCAAATTGGGCCAATGCAGAATTTTGCGTATCTGATTGGGGACCGCGCGACGCGAGAGGTGGTGGTTGTGGATCCTGCTTGGGATATTCTTGGATTGTTGGGCATGATTGAGGAACGTGACTATAAGTTAACGGGCGCTTTGTTGACGCATTACCACCCCGATCACTGTGGCGGTAGTTTTGGGCAGAATACGGTTGAAGGGGTTAGTCGCTTACTCGAGCATCACAGTGTCCCGATTTATGCGAATGAACACGAAGCGGCGGGCGTTAAGAAAGTCACGGGTATTTCGGATTCGGACATCAAAAAGGTGACGTCAGGTCAAAAGCTGAAGATCGGTGATGTTGAAATCGAATTTCTGCATACCCCGGGTCATACGCCAGGGTCCCAATGTTTTCGGGTCAAAAACACCTTAATCTCTGGCGACACGCTCTTTATCGATGGTTGTGGACGAGTGGATCTGCCCGGTTCCAACACCGACGATATGTTTCGGAGTTTGCAGCAGCTGGCGAGCTTGCCAGACGACACGTTGTTGCTTCCGGGCCACAACTACAGTGCGGTGCCCCATGCTACGATGGGCGAAACCAAACGCAGCAATACCTATCTCAAGATCAAGGACCCCGAAACCTGGAAAATGATGATGGGTGGGTAAGGCCTAAAAATCGGCGTGACCGGGGGTTCTTGGGAATGGGATGGCGTCTCGGATATTGTCCATGCCGGTCACATAGTTCAGCAGTCGTTCAAAGCCCAGGCCAAAGCCGGCGTGAGGCACTGTGCCATAACGTCTGAGATCTCGATACCACCACAAGCTCTCCCGCATCGCCTCATCGGGTATTCTCGCATCGAGGACGTCTAAGCGCTCCTCACGCTGACTACCTCCAATGATCTCGCCGATACCAGGGGCGAGAACATCCATCGCTGCCACTGTTTTTTCATCATCATTCAGGCGCATATAAAACGCTTTAATATCTTTTGGGTAGTCTAATAAGACGACCGGTCGCCCGACGTGGGTTTCAGCGAGAAACCGTTCATGCTCACTTTGCAGATCTCGGCCCCAAGACACGGGGAAATCGAATTTTTGACCCGAGGCCTCCAGAATTGTGATGGCCTGCGAGTACGTCATGCGCTCAAAAGGCTCCTGGACAACGGTTTCAATACGACTTCGAACGGTGTTATCGATTCGTTCGTTGAAGAAATCGATGTCCTGCTGGCAGTGCTCGAGGACTGCCTTCAAGCAGTGTTTTAAAAGCGCCTCCGCGAGATCAGCATTATCAGCCAGATCGGAAAACGCAATCTCGGGTTCAACCATCCAAAACTCAGCTAGGTGGCGTGAGGTGTTTGAATTTTCAGCCCGAAAGGTCGGGCCAAAGGTGTAGACTTTGCTCATGGCGAGGCAATAGGCCTCGACATTCAATTGCCCAGAAACAGTTAAAAAGGCTTCTTTGCCAAAAAAATCATCTTCAAAACTGATATCTTTTTGATTAACTAGGTCTAAAGTGCTCACCCGAAACAGTTCGCCTGCGCCCTCACAGTCGCTCGCGGTGATTAGCGGGGTGTTGATCCAATGAAACCCGTTTTGAAAAAAATAATTGTGGATGGCATTCGCCAGAACCGTTCGGACGCGAGTGATTGCGCCAAAGGTGTTGGTTCTGGGGCGAAGATGGGCGACGCTGCGTAAGTATTCGAACGTGTGCCGCTTCTTGGCGATCGGATAGGTTTCTGGATCATCGACCCAACCATGAATCTCAACGGACGTGGCCTGAATCTCAACCGCTTGGCCCCGGCCTTCTGAGGCGGTGAGTTCACCGATGATCGTGACCGAACAGCCTGTGGAGAGCGCGAGAACCTCGCTGGTATAATTTATAAGGGTTGCAGGAATCACAGCTTGAATAGGATCGAAACTTGACCCATCGTGCACGGCAACAAACGAAAACCCCGCTTTTGAGTCCCGTTTGGTCCTGACCCAACCTTGAACTTGAACCTTTTGACCGAGTGGCGGATTCTCCTGAAAAAGGTGGGAAATTTGCTGGGTTTGCATAGGACAATGACTCTCGATAGAAGGCGCCTATATTAACAGTTTTCGACTGGCGAAGATCAAACGAGTTGGCCTGTAAGGCCCAGCCGACTGGTGGCAATTGATCGTAGTGTACGCTTGTCGATCTTACCCGAGGCGATTCGAGGCAACGGTTCTGTTTGAAGGTGAATGTACCTGGGAATCTTAAATTTCGCGATGTGAGCCGCGAGTTGAGTTTGGATCTCGGCGATGTCTAAATCTGCTTGAGCATACAAGGTTGCACCAACTTCCTCGCCTAAGCGTGCATCGGGCACGGCGTAAACGCTGGCTTCAAGGACCTGATCAAGCGCGAGTAAAGCGGCTTCGACCTCTGCGCAGCCGATATTCTCGCCCCCACGGATGACTAAATCTTTGATCCGATCAACGATGAAGAGATAGCCTTCATCGTCCAAGTAGGCCACATCGCCGGTTTTGAGCCAGCCATCTTCAAAGGCTTCAGCGTTGGCCTCAGGGCGATCCCAGTAGCCATCGATCACCGATGCGCCTCGAATCCGCAACTCGCCGCGTTCGCCAGCAGGGAGTGGCTTGCCCGCATCATCGACAATCAAAATGTCGAGGACGGCTGAGCATCGACCAGAACTGGCTGGCCGCAACAGATATTCTTCGCCACCGATGCCAGTACCGATGGCATTGGTTTCGGTCATGCCCCAACCTGTGCCGGGTAACGCGTTGTTAAAGGCTTTCGGAATGTTTTGAACCTGAGCAGGCGCTCGAGGCGCGCCGCCACCTCCTACCGATAATAAGCTACTGAGGTCAGCATCCGATTGTTTGCCAGCTTCAATGAGATCGCCTGTCATCGCAGCCGGTGCGACAAAGGAGGTAATGCGCTCTAATTCAATCAGTCGGACCGCCTGCAATGGATCCCAGCGATACATCGAAACCATTTTACGTTGGGCTCGATAGGATTGCAGAAAGACAGCATGCGAGCCGGTTGCATGAAATAACGGCACTGCGAGAAGTGTTGCGGGTTGGTCGGCGGCTGGTGGTGGCGAAACGCCCAATTCTAATTGTCGTGCTGCGAGATCAAGCTCCCAAGAGAATAGCGCGCTAATGATGTTTCGATGACAAGAGACGGCGCCTTTGGGATGTCCGGTTGATCCCGAGGTGTAAAAAATTGTGGCGTAGTCATCTGGACTGACCGAGGCCCAACTTAGGTCCGTTGAAGAGTTTTGTGAGAGCAGTTCCGAAAATGACTGACATTGCGCGCTGCTTTCAAGGTTTTGATGACGGGTTACGATAATGCGCAGCGCCAACTTGTCGGCAATCGGTGCAATCCGTTGCAGGCGTTCCTCATCGGCGATGAATACCTTGCTGCCGCTATGGGTTAAACCGTATTCAATCTCATCGGTTTGCCAGAGCGCGTTCATGCAGACCGCAACGCCGCCCATCGCAGTTACCGCCATGAACGAGATGACCCACTCTGGATAGTTGCGCATGGAGATTGCGACGCGATCACCGTGCTCGACCCCGAATTCACGGGCGAGGACATTAGCTAGGCGCATGGCTTGATCATGAACCTCTGAAAATGAAAGCCGCTCATTTTCGTAAACCAAAAAGGTTTTATCCGAGACATTGTCGGCAAAGAGTTGACCAAGGGTGCGCGGCGCATGAGTGAAAAATCGGCAGGGCCTATCATTAATAAATCCCTGTTCAAGGGCGTAGGGCATGCCGGTGGTAGTGAGCGACGCGATGGCCTCAGCGCGGGTTGGGTTCATCCGGTTAGCTCCTTTGAGTGATTCTGTGTAGGGTCATTTGATGAATAGTGGAAGCGCCGATTTTTAAAATCAATTCGCTTTGATTTGAAAAAATGTGGTCAAAGCGTGTCACTGAATAGACCCGCGCGTTGAGCAGGCGCCGATGAAAAGGGTTTGGCATGCTGCAAAAGAGGTTTTGGAATAGTGGTTTGAAATGAGCGCGCTATCAGCCCAGGGCCGCGCTAAGGCCAGGTTAAACACGTCAAAACGATTCACGTCAGAATCCCTCAAAGCGCAGCAGTGGCTTGCAATAGCCAAGGTTTCGCAGCGGGATCGATACGGTCGCCGAGCTTTTCAAAAACGGCTTCATGATAATCATTCAACCATCGCCGCTCTGCCTCGGTGAGAATGCTCTTATCAATCAGGTGGTGATCAAATGGCGCAAAGGTGAGGGTTTCAAATCCCAGCATGCCAGACGCCAGGCGCACCACCACCATGAGATTTTCGCAACGAATACCGTAGTCGTTCGGTTCGTAATATCCAGGCTCGTTGGATACCACCATGCCAGGCAGCAACGAAGCGGTGGGATGTGGTGACTTACCAATACGTTGAGGGCCTTCATGCACGCTTAGATAACAACCCACGCCATGGCCAGTACCATGGTCAAAGTCCTTGCCAATCTCCCAAAGGAATTGCCGCGCGAGTACGTCCAACTGATGACCCTGAACCCCTTCTGGGAAGCTGGCCATCGCCAACGCAATGTGACCTTTTAGGACCCGTGTAAATAGGTTTTTATGATCGGCTCTGGGCTCATCGATGGCGATCGTTCGAGTGACGTCGGTGGTGCCATCGAAGTATTGGCCGCCCGAGTCGACGAGATACAGTGAGTTCGGCGTGAGCGCCGCGGGGATGCCATTGGTGTGTGAGTAATGGGCCATCGCTGCATTGCTGCCTGCTGCGGAAATGGTGGAAAACGAGAGGTCTTTAAGTTCTGGCAGGGCACGTCGGAACTGTTCGAGCCGATCGGATAAGACGCCTTCGTCATGGTAGTGACCCTTGGCAACCTCCCCATCAATCCAGCAAAGGTATTCGCTGAGGGCTGCGCCATCACGGATGTGCGCCTCGCGAATACCGCTGACTTCAACGGTGTTCTTTTGCGCTTTTGGCAGCTCAACGGGATCTTTTCCTTCAATTAAGTGGCAGTTAGAAGACAAGCAAGTCAAGGCCGTTAGAGCGTTGGTGCCATCTGGGTCCAGCAAGACTTTCGGTTGCTGGGCCCCATAGCGTTCCAAGAAGCCTGAAAAATCTTCGGCTTCATGGACAAAAACCTGTTTGCCGACATGTTCGTCAAAGCCATGCGGAATCTTGGCAGAGTCAATAAACAAATGCTGTGTTCCGTCATTGAGTAAAATCGATTGACTGAGCAGGACCGGTAAGTGCGGAACATCATTGCCTCGAATGTTCAGTAACCATGCGATGGAGTCCAGTTGGCTGATGATGGCCGCATCAGCGCCTGCCGCTTTGAGATTGTCTGCAATTCGCGCACGTTTTGATGTGCTGGACTCGCCTGAAAAGGCCTCGCTCAAAAGGATTGCAGGCGATATCACAGCCGTTGGACGATCAGTCCAAATGTCATCGATTGGGTTGTGCGTTAACGCCTGCAATGAGATGTTCAGTTCACCCAATTCAGTTTCCACTGTTTTAAAGAACCGGTAAGTTACAACCCGTCCGTCTAGCGCGACTGTCTGACCCGGCTGCAGCGTTTCTTTCAGCCAAGCCAGGACCGGTTCATTGATCAGGTGATGATGCTCAAAGAGCGGTGTTGGGCATTGGTTTGAGGCTTGCAAGGTGTAGCGGCCATCCACGAAGAGTGCCGCCCGCTCCTGGGTCACGACCAGGGTGCCGGCGGATCCGGTGAATCCGGAAAGGTAGGCCAGGCGTTGATTCTGCTCAGGAA